>JQIA01002331.1_pt1 | contig 10164 bp, 9 predicted proteins | sample 811431 | NCBI WGS metagenome assembly JQIA01 (sample SAMN02998118, study PRJNA258478) | marine sediment metagenome | biome: marine; feature: seafloor; material: sediment; isolation source: oil-polluted sediment collected from 3 locations (0.5 km, 0.7 km and 0.9 km)... | place: USA: Gulf of Mexico ... | reverse complement strand
GGTAGCAGCCAGCGAAGCAAGCATTGTCGAGGCACAGGAACAATTAAACAACACGGTAATTCGCGCACCTTATAGCGGTGTCGTGGTAGAACGACACATCGAGCTCGGGGAAACAACCCATATTGGCCAGCCAGTGATGACCGGATTTTCGCTGGAAAACCTGCGTGTACGTGTCTATGTACCGCAATCATTGATCAAGGCAGTTCGCTTACACCGTAGCGCCCGCGTCATTATGCTCGACAATCAATCCAGCATCGAAACCGAAGCGCTGATAGTTTTCCCTTACGCCAACCCTGAGAATCATGCATTCCAGGTACGCGCAAACTTAAAACAAAACGATCAAACACTATATCCCGGCATGCTGGTCAAGGTCGCATTCGTGATCGATGACACACAACGCCTGATGATCCCAGGAAGCGCATTGGTTTACCGCAGCGAGGTCGCGGGCGTGTATGTCATTGACGAAAGCCAGCAACTGGCTTTTCGACAGGTGCGGCCCGGACATGACTTCGGAGAAAAAATCGAAATACTGGCGGGGCTGGACGCTGGCGAAAAAATCGCATTGCACCCGGTTCTCGCAGGTATCGAGCTTAAAGCACAGTTGGAGTCCAGATAATGACCGGACCAGGTCTCGGCTTTTCGGGTTATATCGCGAAGAAATTCCTCCATTCCGAAATCACGCCACTACTGGCCTTGCTCGGTTTTTTACTGGGTGTGTTCGCGGTCCTGGTAACGCCACGCGAAGAAGAACCACAGATCAATGTCACCTTTGCCAATGTTTTTATCCCTAAGGTCTCCCAATTAACTATAGAAGACGCTCACGAATGGTTTACAACGTTACCGAAAAAATTAAATAAAACGCATAATAAAATCGCCGAAAAAGTATTAGTTGAAGTTACCGACAGGCTTGGATTTTTACAAAATGTCGGGTTGAATTATCTTACTTTATCACGGGAATCTGGCACGCTATCGGGTGGTGAGGCACAGCGGATTCGTCTTGCATCGCAAATCGGTTCTGGGCTGACAGGTGTTTTATATGTGTTGGATGAACCGTCCATCGGGCTACATCAATGTGATAATCATCGCCTGCTAAAAACCATGAAACACCTGCGGGATTTGGGAAATACCATCATAGTTGTGGAGCATGATGAAGATACTATGCTTGAAGCGGATTATCTAATTGATATAGGATTGGGGGCAGGGGTTCACGGTGGGAAAATCATCGCGGAAGGAACGCCAAAAGATGTCACCGAGAATAAAAAAAGTATTACAGGTGCTTACCTGCGTGGTGATAGAAAAATTCCCGTGCCGAAAACACGCCGTGAATTTAATAAGCATAAACAAATTGTGGTTAAAGGTGCGGAATGTAATAACTTGAAAAAAGTCACGGCGAAATTTCCACTAGGGATATTTACTTGTGTAACGGGTGTATCAGGTGGTGGAAAGTCCAGTCTTGTAATACAAACTCTTTACAAAGCTGGGATGAAATTCTTGCACGATAGTAAAGGCTCAATTGGAAAATACGAATCCATTCACGGGCTGGAATTTATTGATAAAATTATTGAAATTGATCAGTCGCCGATTGGACGAACACCGCGTTCTAACCCCGCGACATATACTGGTGCGTTTAATCCAATTCGTGATTGGTATACAAAATTACCTGAGAGTAAAGCTCGTGGTTATCAAGCTGGGCGTTTTTCCTTTAATGTAAAGGGCGGACGGTGTGAGGCATGTCAGGGTGATGGTGTGATGAAAATCGAAATGCATTTCCTACCTGATGTATATGTAAAATGTGATGTATGTAAAGGCGAGCGGTATAATCGCGAAACTTTGGAAGTAAAATATAAGGATAAATCCATCTCTGAAGTATTGCAAATGACGGTGGAAGAGGCGGAGAAATTCTTCTCTAATATTCCGATTATTCATGAGAAATTGGTTGCGTTGAACGAAGTAGGGTTGGGATATATTAAGATTGGACAACCTGCGACCACGCTATCGGGTGGTGAGGCACAGCGGATTAAATTGGCGAAGGAATTGTCTAAAAAATCCACAGGGCGGACGCTTTATATATTGGATGAGCCTACTACTGGTTTGCATTCACATGATATTAAGAAGTTGCTGAAGGTATTGCATAAATTGGTTGAGGCTGGAAATACTATTGTTGTTATTGAGCATAATCTTGATGTTATCAAAACCGCGGATCATATTATAGATATTGGCCCTGAAGGTGGTGATAAAGGTGGTAAGATACTTGTTGCTGGTACACCTGAGGAAGTCGCTGTATGTAAGGAAAGCGTGACGGGGAAATATCTGGTGGAGAAGTTGTAGGGGATTTTTGTGAACTTTTTTGAGTATTATAAAGAAATATTTAGTCTTGCTTTAGAAGGTGCTTCATCGTTTGTTTTGTCAAAAATTAAGCAAGAGATAATAGTTTTTTTGGCTACATTTATTTGTTTCTATGTTTTTTATGAAAAAGGAAAAACAGATGCTTTAGAACAATCAATAATAAAAACTATTTCTTTTGTAATAATTTATGTCTTTATTCTTTTCACTTGGAATGTATTTAACTCACCAGTAAAGCTAAACAAAGCAAAAGAAAAAACAGTGAACACTTTAACAACTGAAAAAGAAACTTTAGAAAAAGAGTTAGAAGAAAAAAAAGAAAGAAAGCCTTATTTTGTTATAAAAGCTTATTTTCGAAAATGTGAAAAAAACACTTTTTCTCTTGTCTTTCATAAGAAAAATGAGGGAGAAGATAGTTTTAAAACTAAGTTTTCATTACTATTTATAGATGAATCATTATCTATATATGACCATAAGGAAACCAGTATAGCTAATGTTTTAAAAAATGGAGAAGAGAGGTATTGGACATTTGATGACATTTCAATCCAAGACAATGTTGACAAAATTTATTTTATTTTAATAGCTCATACCGAAAACAGATTTAAAAAACCGTTTAATCAAATACAATATCTGAAATGGAACGGGGCGAAAAATGGAAGTTTTAGACCTGATTTATTTGATATGAGGAACGAAGAGAAGAAAAAAATTTTAGACAAATTAGGAGATACTTTGATATATGGAAAGAGGCTTATAGATATAGATAAGGAAAGCGACTCATAGATATAGATAAAGAAAACCCGATAGAAAAATTTGGTGGATAAGTTGTAGGAGTGTTTTAATCAGTTATATTTTTTATCTGTTTATACAGTACTCTTTCCATTTTTGAAGTGAATTGCCCTCGGTTTTTTAGGTGGAATTTGGCGATGACGGCGGTTTTTTCCCGTTCGCTGAAAATGATTTCTATATCGTCGATGAAGTTTTTTATCATGTGTGTTTGGTGATTTAATATGCCACGGATGGTTATGGTTTCCTCGTCCAAATCAATAGTTATGTATTGAGTCTCGGAAAAATTCCCGTCTATTACTTTGATAATTCTTTCGCCTAACTCTTCCATATTTTGCCTCTTTTAAAATGTTTAAAAGAACGGAAGAGCTAAGGTGACTGGGAGTTCACAGCATATCCCAAGAGTTATGCCTTCAGCTTTTACTATAGGTGTAAACACCTACAGTTATTGTATAACTGAAGCATCCCAGCCATTTTATAATAGCTGGTTCTTGGGAAAAAAGGTGCTGTGAAACACCCAGAACGATTAGCAAAACCGTTCAACTTGTGCGTATAATAATGAATTGATTTTAAATTGCAAACGATATGTTTACATTTGTCATTAGTAATCTTTAATCAATCGGGACAGTAAAATAAAAAGTTGCCCCTTCACCGACCTCGGATTCCAGCCATATCTCACCACCCAAACTCTCCACAGCTTTTTTACATATCGCCAGACCAATCCCAGTTCCCTCATATTCATGCTTGCTGTGTAGTCTCTTAAATGCCTCAAATATCTTCATGTGATATTCGTCATCAATTCCGATACCATTATCCTTCACGTAAAATTCCCAGAAAGCACCTTTTTTCTTAACTCCGAGATATATTTCTGGTGCGACATCATCCCTTCTATATTTCAATGCGTTACTAAGTAAATTCTGGAATAATTGCGTAATATGGACTTTGTTCGCAGAAACAACAGGTAGTGAATCCGACTTTATAGAGGCGTTAGTTTCCTCCATAGCGGTTTTTAAATTAGAGTGAACATATTCAAAAATTTGATTACAATCTATCGCCTCCTTTCCACCAGTGCGAACACTAACTGACGACATTTTGGAATATATTAGCAACGCCTTAACCAGCGAGCTAAGATGCGACACATCGTTTGTTATATATTCAATATATTCCTTGCTATCCTCATCAAAAACATCCTTATTATGCTCCTCCAACAATTGCGTATAGGCATATATAGTTCTTAGTGGCTCTTGCAAATCATGCGATGCGACATAGGCAAATCGCTCCAATTCCGCATTTGAACGAGTTAATTCACTAACGGTTTTTTCAAGCTGTGCTTCTGCGAGTTTTATATCGGTAATATCCACAGAAATCCCCAATACTGCCGTTTCATCTTTTTTCAACGCGTATGGAATTTTAATTGTCTCAACGATTCTTTTATCACCGTCTTCATTGATGTAACTTTCTAGGATATATTTATTTTTTCGTTCAGATATGACTTCCTTATCTTCCCGCATTATTCGCTCATAATATTCCTTATTTGCTGGAATATCTCTATAATGCATACCGATGAGTTCCTCCATAGTCATGCCGTATTCCCTAGCGAGTGCCTTATTTACCAGTTTGTAATATCCATTTTTATCGCGGGCAAATATAGCATGCGGTAATGAATCAATGATTTGTCTTAGTTGCTGTTCTTTTTGCTTTAGATTTTCCTCGGATTTTTTACCTTCAGTAATATCCGTGCTGATAACTAAAAATGTCGCCTCTTTAGATTTATGATTTATTGCAATAATTCTGTTGAAAAAATAGAACATTTTTTCAGGACGTTCTATGAATGTTTCGTATGTTTGTGTATCTCCGAATTTCACGGCTCTTTCAAGTGCTGTTGCCAATACGAATTTTTCGTTATCTTCCAGATATTTAAAAACACTTTGCCCGATACTTTCATCCGCTACTACATTGGAAAATGCGTTGTTGGCAAATAATACGTTTCCCCATTTATCCACTTCGATAATTCCATCGGGGACATTTTGCCATATGAAACTCAGCTTTCTTTCGGATTCCTCCCTTGCTACTTCGTGTTGTTTGATCAGTAAAAGTAGGTAATGCGAGATAAGGACAGTGACGAAAAGCCCTGCAAGAATCACGAGTGTTGAGTAGCTGAATTTTTGCGAATAATAATCCTTACTAGCCTCGCATTCTAATTTCCAAATCCTATTAGCTACTGTTACAGAACGGGAAATATTTAAAGGTTTTTTAAATATGTAAGATTTTTCGACGTTTATTTTTTTAGGCTTTTCGGAGTATATCTTTTTTATTAATTTATTATTCGTAATGTCAGTCACATGAAAATTCATGCCGATATATTTGCCAGATGAAAGGCGATCTTTGATCATTTTATTCGCATCAAACGATATTACGATAAAGCCTTTTAGACCGTTTTTTCCCAATATTGGAGTCATAAAAAATATATCAGTATTATTTCCAGATCTAATGGGTTGGCTTATAGTCCGTTGTTTTTTTGCATCTTTTAAAAGCATGTTCAAAACCAAGTCCATTTTCATGTCCAAACCAACGATTTTTCCATCTTTTATAGAAGGGGTTGTGTCAGGTAAATTTTTTATTTGCCCTTCTTTGAGCGAGAAAAAGAAGCCTTTTTGGCTTTCTGAGTAAGGAATCCAGCCGATTGAGTGTATATTTGGATATTGTTTTTTTAGTGTTTTGAGATATTTTTTAAAGTGTTCTGAGTCTATATCGTGTGATGCCGTGAAGAATGAAATGATATAGTTAAAGCACGATATTTGGTTTGTGACGGAGTCCTTCACGGTTAATATAATTTCCAATGCGACTTTGTTAAAATCGTTTTCTATTTTTTCATGCTCTAGCTGATCCACTAGGTAATACAGCAAGAATGAGCATATAATTCCGATGGTAAAAGCACAGAATACTGGTAGTCTAATTTTTTTCAACGAGCTGCTCCATTATATCTTGAATATTATTATTTATTTCATTTATTGCATCATTTATCAATGGTTTATCCTCTTTTGTAAAATCGCTTAGGACATAATTTGAAACGCTTTGGTCGTTTTGCGAGCGTGATACTCCGATTCTAACTCTTTTATAATTTTTTCCAATTAGTTTATCGATTGATTTTAAACCGTTATGACCTGCGTTTCCGCCACCGACTTTTATTTTTATTTTTCCAACTGGTAGATCTATATCATCGTGTATTACGGTTATTTTGTCAGGAGGTATTTTATAAAATGAGGCGGTTTTGAGAATTGACTCACCCGATAAGTTCATATATGTCAGTGGTTTCAAAAGAAGGGTAGGGGAGTTGTTGATTTCACCCTTTGAGATTAAGCCTTTGAATTTATCTTTAAATATAGGGAAGTTATATGTTTCTGCGATTTTATCAACAGTCATAAAACCGACATTATGACGGTTGTTTTTATACTGATCTCCAAAATTTCCTAAGCCTACTATTAGGTGCATAAATTTCCTCATATCCCGTGTATAGTGTTTCTAATTTTTAGTGATTTAAGAATAGATAGTCTATTTTGGTTATTTTCATCCATTATTTCGTTAAAAAACCTCGCTGTAGATGGTTAGTGCTGTGTTTTTTAACTTCATACTGAATGAAAATTCCTCAAAATTTACTATCTCTAAAAATTAGAAACACTATAAATATAATATTATTATATAGTATTTTAGCAAGGAGAATATCGGGATAAAATTAAAAAAGGTTTAATTTATTTGATTTTTTTGAAGTGCAAAAAGAAAAACCCACCCCCCCAAAAGGGAGCGGGTCAAATGTAGTTTGCCTACGGCACAAGTGTCTTGTCGGCAAACAGTTTTTTATCAAGATTGTAAAATTACGCTGTTTGTTCTTGCGGAACTTCTTCTTCATTATCAGATGCATTCTGAACAGGACCAGAATCCAAACCTTTTGCAGATTTATCTCTTTCAACGAATTCTATAATAGCCATAGGAGCAACATCTCCGTATCTAAATCCGTTTTTAAGAATCCGAACATAACCACCGTTTCTTTCAGTATATCTATCTGATAAAGCAGAGAATAGTTTTTTAACTACTTCTTGATCACCTAGAATAGATATAGCACGACGGCGTGCATGCAATGATCCGTTTTTACCAAGTGTGACTAATTTCTCAACATATGGTCTCAACTCTTTTGCCTTAGGCAAAGTTGTTGAAATTTGTTCGTGTTTAATAAGAGCATTTGCCAAATTAGCAAGTAATGCTTTTCTATGTGCTTTTGTTCTATTTAAAAGTCTATGTGCTACGCGATGTCTCATTTTTTATCCTCTGTAAGGGTCGTCATATTTTTTTGCTAATACTTCAATGTTTTCTGGTGGCCAACCGATAACTTCCATACCAAATTTTAATTCCATATTTCCTAGAACATCTTTAATTTCATTCAAAGATTTTCTACCAAAATTCGGAGTTTTTAGCATTTCATTTTCAGTTTTCTGCACCAAATCACCAATGTACACAACGTTGTCGTTTTTCAAACAGTTAGAAGAACGAACGGAAAGCTCAAGCTCCTCAACCTTCTTAAGAAGATTAGGGTTGAATGGAAGCTCTTCCTCTTTTTCCTTAGCTCTAGGAGCAATAGGCTCTTCAAATGCCGCGAATAAACTTAACTGATCTTGTAGAATATGAACAGAGCAAGTAACAGCATCTTCAGCTGAAATAGCACCGTTAGTTTCTACTGCAATTGTTAATTTATCATAGTTTGTAACCTGTCCAACACGACTGTTATCAACTTTATATGTTACTTTGTGAACTGGATTAAATAGCGAATCTATCGCTATCATACCAACAATTACATCTTGAGCTTTATTTTGATCAGCTGTGACATAACCGCTACCAGTTTCAACAATCATTTCCATGTTGATTTCACCTTCTTTGTCCAGCGTGCAAAGAACTAGGTCTTTATTTATAATTTCAACATCATGAGGAGTTTCTATCATACCAGCAGTAACTACTTTAGGACCTTTGACATTCAAATGAACTTTTCTTTTTTCTGCACCGTCAGCCTTAACAGCCAAAGATTTTACATTAAGTATAATTTCGGTAACATCCTCACGAACACCAGATATAGAAGAAAATTCATGCAGAACGCCTTCTATTTTCAAGTTAGTAACCGCCGCACCTTGCAATGAGGAAAGTAAAATTCTTCTAATGGCATTACCGATAGTAATAGCAAAACCTCTTTCAAGTGGCTCAGCAATAATTACAGCTTTTCTTCCATCGTTTGAGGTTTTAATATCTAATTTCTCAGGTCTAATTAGATCCAACCAATTTTTGCTAATCAATGTGTTTTCAATATCCATATTATACCCTTCTTTTCTTTGGAGGTCTACATCCGTTATGAGGAACAGGAGTTACATCTTTTATCGCCATGTTATAAACATCAAGTTCGCTTTTGATAGCTCTAACAGCAGCTTCTCTAGCAGAACCCGGACCTTTCAAACGAACTTCCGACACTTTTCTCGCACCGAATTTTGCGACAGCGTCCTTAAGAACCTTACGCATAACTTGCTGTGCGGCAAAAGCTGTGGATTTTCTAGTTCCGTTATTGTAAAATTCACCTGCACTTCCACCAACAAGTTTGTTACCTGAATTATCAGTCACAACCACTATCGTATTATTGAAAGAAGTTTTGATGTGAATCATTATAACATCGACTTGCCGATACTTTTTCTTTTTCTTGCTATGTTTTTTTTCTGCCATCTGTCCTACCTATGCTTTTTTCTTACCAGCGACTGCCACTCTCTTCTTACCTTTACGCGTTCTCGCATTAGTATGCGTTCTTTGTCCACGAACAGGCAACCTGTAACGGTGTCTTAATCCACGCCAGCAACCCAAGTCCATCAATCTCTTGATGTTCATAGCTACTTTACGACGCAAATCACCTTCAGTTTCAACACTTTCACCTTTGATAGTTTCCCTAATTAGGATAATCTCATCATCAGTCAGTGCGTGAATTCTTTTGCTTTCATCTATCTTTGCTACTTTACATATATTTTTTGCAATAGATGGACCTATTCCAAATATATATGTCAATGCTATTACTAGCCGTTTGTTTTTTGGTAAATTAACACCTTCTATTCTAGCCACTTTTTACCTATATTATTAAAAAAGAAAGGAGCGATAATATAAACAAGAGGAGATTCTAGTCAAGCATTATTTTCAAAAAATACATAAAAAGGGATTTTCATTATATATAGAATTCTGATAACCTCCCGTATATAAACAAATTATATAATAATAATGACGCATATAGCAATATTAAAAGGTGGGTGGTCGGCAGAAAGAGAAGTATCCCTCGCAACGGGAGATGCCGTAAAAGACGCTTTGGATTCAATGGATTACACCGTAACTGTTGTTGATGTGGATAAAAATATCGCATCTGTATTGCAAAATATAAATCCAGATATAGTTTTTAATGCATTGCACGGTCGGTTTGGTGAGGATGGGCGAATTCAAGGAATGTTGGAAATGCTCGCTATTCCCTATACTCACTCAGGAGTTTTGGCATCAGCACTTGCTATGGATAAAGTGGTTTCTCAGCAAATATTCAGACAAAACGGATTAAAATGTGCGAAATCCGTAGTGGTATCGCCTAGGGAATTGGCTGAAAAAGAGCCTCTACCCCGTCCATTTGTTATAAAGCCAGTAAATGAAGGCTCTAGCGTCGGTGTGGAAATAATTTTCCCCGAAGATGATTGGAAATTTGATGCTAAAAATTGGACATTTGGGGAAAAAATCCTAGTTGAGGAATATATAAAGGGTAAGGAAATTAACGTCGCGATTATGGGTGGGCGTGCCTTGGGGGCGTTGGAAATCAAGCCTTTGGGGCGATTCTACGACTACTCAACAAAATATACGGAAAATAAAGCAGAGCATATTATACCTGCGAATTTACCTGAAAAAACCTACCAGCGGGCATTGGAAATAGGTTTGAAAGCTCATAATATCCTTGGATGTCAAGGAATTAGCCGTGTAGAGGCTATT
>JQIA01002327.1_pt1 | contig 10171 bp, 5 predicted proteins | sample 811431 | NCBI WGS metagenome assembly JQIA01 (sample SAMN02998118, study PRJNA258478) | marine sediment metagenome | biome: marine; feature: seafloor; material: sediment; isolation source: oil-polluted sediment collected from 3 locations (0.5 km, 0.7 km and 0.9 km)... | place: USA: Gulf of Mexico ... | reverse complement strand
ATTCCTGTGGATACAAAGGATTGCGTGGTTTATCTGGGTTTGCCTGTTAGGCGCCCTGGTGCGATGGAAACTGACATTGATGACGATCCCCAGGGTTTGGCGCGTTATTTGTCTAGCGAAAGTGCTTGTCACGATAGTAATGTTGGTCTTGGTAATGAAGCTGTATTGCGAGTTGGGCGATTACGCATGCGGCTTTTGCTCGATGGTGATAAGCGTGATGATTATGTGTGTATAGGTTTGGCGCGTATCAAAGAGTGCCGCAGTGACCAGCACGTTGTACTTGATGATGACTATATTCCGACCGTGTTGGACTGCCAGGCAGAGCCAGTGTTGAAAGGTTTTCTGAAAGAAATACAGGGTAAACTACACAGCCGTGGAGATGCATTGGCAGGTCGAGTTACGGCCTCAGGGCAAGGTGGGGCTTCAGAAATAGCTTCTTTCCTTTTGCTGCAGCTGGTGAATCGCTACGAACCCCTGATAGCCCATTTGACAAACCTCGGTGGTTTTCATCCAGAACGGTTATATCGCCTTACCCTTGAAATTGTTGGAGAGCTGGCAACTTTTGCCAGCGACAGCAAACGGCCGATAACTTTCCCTGCTTACAATCATGATGACCTTCAGGCTTCGTTTGCTCCGGTTATTGAGGAGCTGCGACGATGCTTAAGTATGGATCATATTGATGCGGCAGTACCCATTGATTTACAAAAACGTCAATATGGTTTTTACAAAGCAATTGTTGAAGATGAAGCCCTGTTGGCTCAAGCCGATTTTGTCTTGGCAGTTAAGGCTAATTCGTCTGTCGAAGAGTTGAGGCGGCATTTCCCAACTCAGATTCAAATAGGCTCTGTTGAAAAAATTAATGATATGGCTCGGCACCAGCTCCCGGGTGTTCGGCTACGAGCACTTGCCGTAGCTCCTCGACAGATCCCTTACCATGCTGGTGTTGTTTATTTTGAGTTAGATACGCGATGTGAGCATTGGCAGGAATTGAAGGCATCGGGCGCGATGGCGCTACACACGAGTGCCGATATTCCGGGACTTGAAATGGACTTATGGGCGATTAGGGTTTAGTAAATCATGGATGCAGAAGATTCCCCTTTTGAAGATGATTTGGATCGTACGATTATCAAACCGATGCCGGGTGGGCGCAGACCCCGGCCATCGACTGAGCACGAGCTTACAGCGTTCCGCCGTTCTTCTTCTGAAGGACAGGCTGCAGTACCGCTACCGCGTAATTTTATCAATAGCTTTAATCACCTGGCGGATACGGCGGGAATTTTACTGTCTTTAGCCGGGCAATTGCGCGAAACAATATCCTTGCCCGATATCGATGAGTTACGCGGGCATGTGGAGGGGGAGATCAAGCTCTTTGAGGGTGTGATAAGGGAGGAGGGTGCGAAAGCAGAGGTCGTGACGACAGCCTCTTATCTACTATGCACTTTGTTAGATGAAATAGTACTGGGCACCCCCTGGGGTAATGAAAGTAAGTGGGGTGAACAAACATTATTGACAAAGATTCACAGAGAGGCACGGGGTGGAGAGAAGTTTTTCAGTATTCTTGATCATTTGCTGGAAGAACCCGCACGCCATATTGACTTGTTAGAGCTTGCTTATCTCTGCTTAGTAATGGGTTTTGAGGGCAAGTATCGCGTTCAGGCTGAAGGTCGTCGCAAGTTGCAATCTGTGGAAGAAAACCTTTTTTATACTATCCGTGAAATACGGGGGGAATTTGAGCGTGAGCTATCGCCAAATTGGGCCGGGGTTCGGGATCGACGTAATTTATTGGTGCGCTATGTTCCTTTGTGGGTGCTCGGGGCTGTTCTCAGTGCGTTGTTGGTGGCAATTTTTATTGGTTTCCGTGTTGGGCTTGTCAGTAATAGCGATCCCGTTTTTACGCAATTAAATGCGATTGGTAGAAGCATTGAGGTTGATAGCACTGCTACGGTCGACCTGCCTGTACCGCGAATGATTGAGTCATCATCTCCCAGGTTGACGCAGTTACTAGCCCCCGAAATTACTGAGGGTAAACTTTTTGTTAGTGAGTTGTCTGGAAAGTCTCTGGTTATTATTCAAGGTGATGGCCTCTTTCATTCCGGTAGCGCGTCAATCGATGAGAGGCGTTATCGCTTGTTGGTGCGCATCGGCGAAGCTTTGAGGCAGGTGCCAGGGCGAGTGCTGGTTGTTGGGCATACCGATAATGTACCGATACGTTCGTTACGCTTTAGCTCTAACTGGGATTTGTCACGTCAAAGGGCGGTATCGGTTGCGCAACTTCTGGCGGAGACTACTGGGGATAGAAAGCGTTATATCACAGAGGGTCGGGCTGATGCAGAACCGATTGTGGCAAATGATAGTGCCACGAACAGAAGTCGAAATAGACGAGTAGAGATTGTAGTTTTGCAGGAGGTCGGCGATTTATGAAGAAGCTTCTGTCGCTTTTTAAGAAAAGGTGGGTGATCTCTCTGCTGGGTGTGACTGCGCTTGCAGCTTTGATCTGGTTTGCAGGTCCTTTTATTGGCATTGGTCAGCGAGTTCCACTTGCCAGCGGTATGGTTCGATTGTTGGCGATTCTATTCATCGTGGTTTGCTGGGGCTTGAATAACCTGCGTAAACAGCTAAAAAACACACGGGCCAACAATCAAATTATTGATGATATTGCAGGCTCAACAGAGGGGCCCGCGGTAGATTTAGCGGGTACCGATGAGTCAGCTGAAGAAGTTGATGTTTTAAAGCAGCGTTTTGATGATGCGATGGTGATTCTTAAAAAATCGCGTCAAAAAGAGGGCGGCGGCAGCCTCTATGATTTGCCCTGGTACATTATTATCGGCCCACCGGGGGCGGGGAAGACGACAGCCTTACTTAATTCCGGTCTCAAATTTCCATTGAAGGAACATTTGGGTGGCAGTGAGTTAAAGGGGGTTGGGGGAACGCGAAACTGTGATTGGTTATTTACTGATCGTGCTGTATTGCTCGATACAGCGGGACGCTATGTAACACAGGACAGCCATGCCCAGGTGGACAGTGCCGCATGGAAAGGCTTTCTTGATTTACTCAAAAAACATCGTCGTAGGCGCCCTGTCAATGGTGTGCTGGTGGCTATTAGCCTGGTTGATCTCATGCAGCAAGATGCGCATGAAAGAGATGCTCATGTGCGGGCAATTAAACAGCGAATCCAGGAGCTCTATGAGCATTTTGGTGTGCAATTACCTGTTTACGTCATGCTAACCAAGTGTGACCTGGTCGCAGGGTTTACAGAGTTTTTTGATGACCTGGGGCGTGAAGAGCGGGAGCAAGTATGGGGCACTACTTTCCCTTTTGATGACGAGGGTGAAGAGGGTGAGCTGGCGATCAGGTTTGATAAAGAATTCGACCTGTTATTAGAGCGACTCAATGCGCGTTTGTTTCAGCGCCTTAGTCAGGAAAGGGATGCTAAAAGACGTAGCTTGATTTATGCATTTCCTCAGCAAATGAATTCTTTGAAAGCCACGTTGAGTCAGTTTGTGTCGGGTGTATTTCAGAGCAATCGCTTTGAAGAGCCTATTATGCTGCGTGGTGTTTACTTGACGAGTGGCACTCAGGAAGGTCGACCGATTGATCGCCTGATGGGGGCGATGGCACGTACGTTTGGTTTTGACCGGCAGTCCTTGATGGGTTCTGGCGGCCATGGTCGCAGCTATTTCCTTACCCGCTTACTTGGCGAAGTCGTTTTTCCTGAGTCTGGGCTTGCCGGATATAATTCACGTTTGGAGTCGCGTCGGGCCTGGCTGCAGCGTGGGGCGTATGCTGGCGTTATGCTGGTTACGGCCATCGCCTTACTCGCCTGGTTTGCCAGTTATACAGCCAATAAAAATTACCTCAGTGAAGTGAATGAGAGCCTTGTTGGGTACCATCAGCAGGCTGAAAATCCAGGGAATTTGTCCGGTTTGGATGTTCTTCTTCCACGGCTAGATTCATTAAAAAACGTTAATCACGTGGCTAATCAGCATGAAGGTGATGTGCCCGTGCACATGCGGCTTTGGTTATATCAGGGCGATGCGCTGGGCGATGTGGCAACTGATGCCTATAAGCGTGAGATAAATAGTCGTTTTATCCCCTTTATGGTGCGGCGCCTGGAGGAACAACTGGGTGCTTCTGAGAGCGATCCTGAATTTCAATACGAGGCACTCAAAACGTATTTAATGCTGGGTAATCCACAGCGGATGGAGTTACAGCATGTAAAGCTCTGGATGGAGCAGGACTGGCAGAATCAATTTCCTAATGACACTGATAAGCAAACTCGGTTACAGAATCATTTGGAGAGTCTACTAGAAGGCGCAAGGTATTCGGCTAAATTGAATCAAAACTTGATCGTGCGAGTGCGTAAGCGATTGAACAGAGTGCCACTGGCAGAGCTTGTTTATGGCCGCTTAAAGCGTGAATCCTTATTTGACGATGGCACTTATTTCCGCGTTCGTGATGCGGCAGGCTCTTCTGTGGATGATGCTTTCGTCAGGAAAAGTGGTCGCGATCTGGATCAGGGGATTCCCGGCCTTTTTACCGCTACAGGTTTTTTTCAGTCTTATAAGGCCGAGAGCCTTCGTTTAGCAGATCAAATGCGTAAGGAAAGCTGGGTTCTTGGTAATGAAGCCACGGAGGCGGCGGCTGCAGAGTTCCAGCAACTTGAGAAAGAAATGCGTGAAATATACATGCGGGATTACATTTCTAGCTGGGATAGTTTGTTATCAGATTTGAGGATTCAGCCCTTTAAAAATGTTAGACATGGGGTGCAAATATTGGAAGTACTCTCTAGCCCATCCTCACCCCTGATAAACTTGTTGGAGGCAGTGGAGAAAAATACGGCTTTAAACCGTGTGCCCGGTGGAGTTCAAGGTGTTGCCAAGGCTGTTGGCAACAAGGTGAAAAGTAAAAGTCGTTTTGCTCGCTTATTTGGTAATAATACTGATATAGATGTGTCTACTAACTTGGAGCTGCCTGGTCATAAAATAGATCGTCATTTTGAGATACTCAATCGCCTGGTGCAGTCAAATGAAGGGCGTTCACCGCCAATAGACCGGCTGATTGCGCTGCTTTCTGAGTTATATGGCCAGTTGGCTGCAATAGATAGTGGCTACTCCAGTGGGGAGGGTTCTACGGGCTTGCAGTCATCGCTACAGCGTTTGCAAGTTGCCGCTTCGAGATTGCCAGAACCTGTGAAGGGCTGGATGAAACAGTTGGCTTACAATAGTCAAATGGCGTCAATGGATAGTGCGCGTAAAGGTGTTGCTGAAGTTTGGGCGGGAACCATTCGCCCCGGTTGTGAAAATGCGTTAAACAACCGCTATCCTTTTGGCGAAAATGGACAGCTTGATGTCGCGATGGATGATTTTACGCGTTTCTTCAGTCCGTCTGGAAAGTTTGAACAGTTCTATAAAGATCAGCTTGAACCCCTGGTCGATCGGTCAAGCACAACATGGAAATGGCGTTCTTCTCAAGGCGGTCTATCAAAGGGTGCTCTGGGGCAAATTCAGCGCGCAGAAAAAATTAAAGAGGCGTTCTTTCAGGCAGGTGGAAAAACCCCCGTCGTCCACTTTTCGCTTAAGCCTGTTTACCTTGATGCTCAGATAAAACGATTTACGATTGATCTTGCCGGTCAACAGTTTGTTTATCGTCACGGCCCGTCTATTGCGATCAGTGCTCGTTGGCCAGGATTGGGAGAGAGTAGCGAAGTTCGAATTATTGCTGAAACGATTGATGGGGTTCAAGCGAGTATTATCAGGGATGGCCCGTGGGCATGGTTTAAGATATTGGACCAGGCTGACATTGAGTTGATATCACCCGATCGATTTATTGCAACGTTTACCGTCGATGGATATAAGGCCAAATATGAGGTTCGTGCGCGTAGCGTAGTTAATCCGTTTGTTATGCAAGCGTTACGGAAGTTTAGGTGTCCTTATGAGTTTTAATGATGACGGATGAAGGTGCGCCTGGCTTTTTTGGTAAAATCCCTATGGTTGGTGATTTTGTTTCTCGCCGACTGCCTCGTAGTTTCATTGACCCCTGGGATACCTGGTTACAGGAGTCAATTGTATATAGCCGCGATCAACTGCAAGAGACGTGGTTAGATACATATTTATACAGCCCAATGTGGCGATTTGTACTAGCGGGCGGTGTGGCTGGATCTCTACCGTGTCATGGTATCGTAATGCCGAGTGTGGATAAGGCAGGACGCTACTTCCCTATTACCTTTGTATCATTTTTGCCAGCTAATATTAATCCTTTTGAGATAGTCAGTGGTGATCAGTGCTGGTTTGAATCTGCTGAAGATGTTGCGTTATCGGTGTTAGCAGAAAACCCACCGGATATTGAAGCCCTAGACAAAAACATTATCGCCTTGGGTCAAGCCTATAAGTCGTGTTCTGATGATGTAAGTGCTGCTTCGTTGTCAGATACCCCAGATGAGCAGAAGTTAATGTACATTAACTTGCCATCCATTGGTGCTACTCATAAGGCGGCCTTAATGCTGACAAAGCGAATGGCCGAATTGCAATATGGTGCTTATAGCCTATGGTGGAGCTCTGCTGATGAAGATGTTGGGACTGCTCTGATTATTTGCGAGGGGCTTCCAACAGAACAGGCATCTGTCTCAATGTTACTTAATAATTGGCGGGGTCCTGGGAATGAGGGGGCAGCGGTTTGTTCTTGACCGTAGACACATCTGCAGTGGTTTCCATTGTGAAAACTTTACATCGTAAGTTTTACGAAATTCAGTGTGGGGAGCATGTTAGTTAAATGGATAAAGGTCTTGCTTATCTGGGTGTCGAGCCAATTAGTGGTGATGCTGTTTCAGGTATATCAGTTCGCTATGATCCGGATTTTGAAAAACTCCAAGAGGAAATATCTAAACTAGAGTCAATGGAATCCACTGCCGTAAATTGGAATGAGGTTGTGGATATAGGTACCCAGATTCTTTCTAAAAAATCGAAAGACTTATTGGTTGCCTGCTATGTATGCCATGGTTTGTATGAAAAGACGGGTTATTCGGGCTTGTCCGAAGGTTTAGTCATTATCGTCGGAATGGTTGATACCTTCTGGGATGGCTTGTTTCCTGAATTAAAGCGAAAGCGAGCACGAGGTGCAGCTCTTGAATGGCTGGTCGGAAGGCTGGGCGCTCTGGTTATTAAGCGAAAACCGGAAAGTGGTGAGCGAGATGCAATTGCTAATTGCAAAGCATCACTGGAGCGTCTAGAGGAAATATTAACGGAAAAAGCGGGTGACCTGGACATTCCCTATGGGGAATTGTTACGACCTATTCGAGATTATGATGCTGATTTTTCTCGGGCTAATGAGCGTCAGCAACAGGAGGATGATAAAAAGAAAGCAGCCCCAGCGCCAATTAAGGAGACAATTCCTGCAGCAGCGCTGGCGACTGCAGGTACTCCCATTGCACTCGCAGTGCCTGAGACTGTTTCGTCTGATCAAGATTTAAAAAAAGCATTGCAAAATTGCCGAGATATGTTGAGAAAAGTTGCTGTCTATCAGTCGGAGCGTGATCTTAGCGATCCCTTACCCTATCGCTTGCTACGGGTGGCGATATGGATGACGGTGGGCTTGCCCGTGATTCAAAATGATACGACTCAGGTGCACCAAATACCGGCTGAACGCCTAACTTTTTTGCTTGGGCTTGTTGAAAAAGGAGATGATGAGCTGTTAATAAAAGAAGTGGAATCTAGCCTGTTTAATGCGCCTTATTGGCTGGATGCCCATCGCTGGATTGCGTGTGCTCTGGGGAATTTGGGCTATCGAGATGCGCAGCAGTCTGTTATTGCTGGCTTAGCCGAATTTCTACATCGTTTCCCAGCCTTGCGTGATTATAAGTTTGTAGGCGGTATGCCTTTTGCAGATGAGCAGACGCGACAATGGATTGATGATGAAGTCTTAACGGGTGGCGGGGCTGTAAGTGCCGCCACAATAACAGTGAGCCCTCAGGTAGAGGGTGATGGGGATGCGCTGTTTTCAGAAGTCACCGATGCGGCAAGAGCTTTAGCAAGCACAGGTGATTTTGGTGAGGCTATTGAAAAACTCCAGTGGGGGCAGAAGCAGTCTGGCTCTCGAAGGGAGCGCTTTCAATGGGATTTACATCTGGCGAGTTTCTGTCTGGAAATGGGCTACGAGGATGTTTCTATTTCTCAGTTAGAATATTTAGATGACGAGGTGGTGCGTTACCACCTGGAGGAGTGGGAACCAGCCTTGAGTTTACAGGTGGCAGTGCTGTTGTTAGCCTGCTATCGAAAGGTGGCAGTGCCCGATGAATTTTCGTCTGACCGCAAGGCCCGTGAAAAGCAAGTACTCTCGCGAATATCGAGACTCGATCCGGCTACTGCAGTTAAGCTTAAAAAGAAAAAGAAAAGGAAATAATTGTTAAAGTTGACCTCCCTGAAAGCCACCTGCAAGCATTAAGGCTCTTTTTTATGGCAGCAGGCTATATAAAACCAGATTGAGCTGGTGTATAAATGGTACCGCTAAGCCAGACTACGTCGTAGGGGCTTAGACTGGGGGCTATCAGTTTCATATTGCACTGTGGACTGAGCTTTGACACTGAATTAATAAAAAGACAGTAATGAGCTGATCTGATAAAGGAGATAGATCCATGGCAAAAGAAGGATCCGTAGCGCCAAAAGAGCGCGTTAATATTGTTTATAAACCTGCGACTGGGGATGCACAGGAAGAAGTAGAGTTGCCTCTTAAGTTGATGATGCTGGGCGATTATACATTGCAAGATGATGACCGGCCGATTGAGGATCGCAAGCCCATTAATATTGATAAAGACAACTTTAATGATGTGATGCGTAAGCAAGATCTCAACATAGATTTGAACGTGGCTAATAAATTGTCAGGCGAAGAAAATGATGAGATGTCTGTCAGCCTTAAATTTGAAACACTAAAAGATTTTCAGCCCGAAAGTGTCGCTCGACAGGTTCCTGAGTTAAGTAAAATGCTGGATGTTAGAGAAGCGTTAACAGCGCTCAAAGGTCCCTTAGGGAATGTACCTGCCTTCCGTAAAATGATTCAGACAGCCCTGACCGATGAAGATGCTAGAGAGACTCTTCTAAAAGAGCTTGATATTAGCGGTGGCGATGAAGACGCGTAAGTAAATAGCAAGATTAATTACGCTGATGATTCGTAGTTTAATTACTGGATTTTCAGTAGCTTAATGATTTTGGGACAATGAGTGAGTCCCGACCAACTTTTTAAAATTGAATAACGACAAAAGTTGGTGGATAAATGGAGGGGAAAAGTATGTCTGAGTCAGAACAATCTAAAGCAAGTGCAGCTGCAGCTGCTGAAGCCACCGAGGGTTCCCTGTTAGACCAGATTATGGTTGAAACACGGTTGAAGCCTTCTGATGAGGGTTATAATGTTGCAAAGCGCGGGGTTGAAGCATTTATTTCCGAACTTTTAGCGCCGCAGCGTGGCAAGGAAAAGGTCGATAAAGGTTTTGTCGATCAGATGATTGCAGAGCTCGATAAAAAGCTCAGTGTTCAAATTGATCAAATTCTTCATCACAAAAGTTTCCAGCAGCTCGAATCTGCCTGGACTGGCCTTAAGTTTGTGATTGATCGAACAAACTTTCGGGAGAACATTAAGGTCGAAATGGTTAGCGCTACTAAGGATGAACTTCTGGAGGACTTCGAAGACTCGCCTGAAATCGTAAAATCTGGGCTCTATAAGCATGCTTACATTGCCGAGTACGGCCAGTTTGGTGGCAGTCCTGTTGGGGCGATAATCGGTAATTATGATTTTGGCCCGGGGCCTCAGGATATGGCGCTATTGAAAAATATAGCCAGTGTGTCAGCTATGTCTCATGCCCCGTTTATTGCGGCTGCTGGTCCAGAGTTCTTCGGGTTAGATGATTATGAATCACTGCCCAACTTGAAGGATTTGAAATCAATCTTTGAAGGACCACAGTACGCTAAGTGGCAATCCTTTCGTGAGTCGGAAGATGCCCGCTATGTCGGCCTTACCATGCCGAGGTTTTTACTGCGGCTACCGTACGGGGAAGACTCAAACCCCATTAAAGCATTTAATTATGAAGAAAATGTAAAGGGCGACCACCAAACTTATTTGTGGGGGAATACCGCATTTGCATTTGCTACACGCCTGACAGATAGTTTTGCCAAGTACCGTTGGTGCC
>JQIA01002326.1_pt1 | contig 10176 bp, 6 predicted proteins | sample 811431 | NCBI WGS metagenome assembly JQIA01 (sample SAMN02998118, study PRJNA258478) | marine sediment metagenome | biome: marine; feature: seafloor; material: sediment; isolation source: oil-polluted sediment collected from 3 locations (0.5 km, 0.7 km and 0.9 km)... | place: USA: Gulf of Mexico ... | reverse complement strand
GCTTTACTTTGAGTGATATCTTCTTTAATTGCGATAAAATTAATAATTTTACCCTGCTTATTTTTAATGGCTGAAATACGTGAGTCTTCCCAGTAAATTTCACCGGATTTTTTTCTGTTCTGAATTTCACGATGCCATTCATTGCCAGAGAGGATTGTGGACCACAAATCTTTATAATCTTCTTTTGTTAGTTTTCCACCCTTTAGAATACGTGGGTTTTTACCCATCACCTCTGTACTAGAATATCCAGTAACTTGTGTGAACTTTGGATTGACGTATTCAATGTTTCCCTTCGTGTCCGTTATTAAAACAACGAAAGGGCTTTGATGAAGAGCCGTGTTGAGTTTAAGTATGTTTGCTTCGTTTTGGATTTTTTTTGAAATGTCTTTAAACACTGTGACACGAACTTTTCGGTGATTAAAGTGCATCATGCGGCTTTGTATCTCAGCTGGGAATATCGCCCCATTTTTTTTGAGAGCCATCACTTCATAGTGAGATTCATTGTCGGAAATGATGTTTTTTTTCACTTCAGCGTGATATTCCGGCGTAATTATTTGGCTAGAATTCATACCAGTTGCTTCACTGAGTGTATAGCCAAACATTTTCTCAGCTGTCGAGTTTTGTTCTATACATATGCCGCCTTCAGAAACAAATATGGCATCAAATGATCCTTCGAACAGACTTTTGTAGCGCTCGCTTGATTCAAGAAGAGTTGATTCTAGATTTTTACGTTCAGTTATATCTCTATCAACGCCTCTAAAACCTAACAGCTCACCTTGTGAATTTAAAATTGAAACAGAAGAGCTTTCTAAGTACCGGTAATGCCCATTTTTGTGGCGACACCTGAATGTGACGTTATTCCAGCCTTTTTTATTTGCTACCCATTTAGGCATTAAGGACTTGATCTCTTTTATGTCATCGGTGTGTAAGATATCTAAAAGAGAGTTGCCGAGAATTTCTTCTTCTTTGTATCCCAAAATATTATAAATTGCTGGGTTGGTATAAGTATGGGTGCCATTAACGTCGATGGTCCAAATCCAGTCTTTAGATGATCCTACAATACCTTGAATGATAGCGTCCTGCTGGCTTAACTTCTGTTCCGTCTCTATGTGTGTTGTGAGATCACGAACAATACCAACGACACGGTTTTTACCATTGACTTCTATGACTTTTCCAATCACTTCAGATACGAATTCTGTGCCATCTTTCCTCTCAAGGAGTACTTGGACGGAAAGGCCTTCTTCACTAGATATTGTTCGGGAGAATGATGTTTGGTCCTGTGATTTAGCTTTAACATCAAAAACGGACATATTTAAAAGTTCATCATAGGTATATCCGACCATTTCGCAAAAGGCAGGATTAACAAAGGTATAGTTACCTTCCATGTCTGCAACTGAAATGCCTTCTACTGACTGATTGGTAATAGCTTTAAACCAACTCTCACTCTCAGCTAAGGCCTTCTGGGTCTGTTTATAATATGTTATGTCGCGAGTGGTTCCAAATAATGTAACAGGCTTGCCTTTGTCATTAAGTTTTAACTCACCTAGAACATGCACCCACTTCTCTTCTTGTTTATCATAGCTTACGAGCTTGTATTCAATATTGACGGTTTGGTGGTTGGCAATATTGTTTTTGATCGCTTTAAGAGTGTATTCCTGATAGTCCGGGTGCACTAGTTTTAACCAGTAGCCTAGCCGGTGAGGGTAATCAGCAGGTATACCAAAAATATTTCTCAAACCTTCTGAGTATGTCCAAGTATCAGTAGTAAGATCCACAGAAAAGTGGCCTATGTTGGCAACTCGTTCGGCGTCAAGAAGCTGCTGTTCACTTTGCTCAAGATGAGAAATGCGCCCTCGAAGCATATCGAGTTCAGCAATAAGTTCAGCTTGTGTTTTAATTTGGTCGTTCATGTTGCCTCAACGCAAAAGGTTTTTCAGCTTCCAGTGTGAAATTGTATCCTTAGCAAGTAATCTAACTAATGTTAGTGGATTTCGTGATGCTCTAATTGACATTTATCACTAAATGATGTGTTAGACGGATGACGCTCCGTCATGTTTAAGATGTAAAACATGACGTTGTAATAAAAGTGAGTGAAGCTCATAGCCTTTGGTAGTGCCGAACATCCTTCATTGCTGTATTTCTATGTCCGTGTTTGAGTGATATAATCACCCGCTACTATCATCAGTTAATACAGATAAAATCAATGTTTGAAAATTTAAGTGATCGTTTATCCAAAACCGTTAACCGTTTACGCGGGCGAGGTACGTTAACAGAAGCTAATATCAAAGATGCTCTCAGAGAGGTAAGAGTCGCGCTATTAGAAGCTGACGTTGCACTACCTGTTGTTAAGAGCTTTATTGATCGTGTCAAAGAGCGCTCAGTTGGCAAAGAAGTATTATCTGCTTTGCAGCCTGGACAGGCGTTGGTAAAAGTTGTTCAGGATGAATTGACCCATGTGATGGGTGAAGGTTCACGTGACCTTAATCTCTCTGCCCAGCCTCCTGTTGTTATGCTAGTTGCAGGTTTACAGGGTGCGGGTAAGACAACAACCATTGGTAAGATAGCCAAATACCTTAAAGAGCAAAAGAAAAAGAAAGTCATGGTTGTGAGTTGTGATGTTTACCGTCCAGCCGCGATCAAGCAGCTTCAAACATTGGCAGGCCAGGTTAATGTTGGCTTTCAACATTCTGACCCAGCGATGCAGCCAGTTGATATTGCCAGGCAGGCAGTAGCAGAAGCTAAGAAACAGTTTATGGATGTTTTGCTAGTGGATACGGCAGGCCGTATGCATGTTGATGAAACCATGATGGGTGAAATCAAGGAACTACATAATGTATTAAACCCGACAGAAACATTATTTGTCGTTGATAGCATGACCGGTCAAGATGCTGCAAATACGGCTAAATCTTTCGGTGATACGATCCCTTTAACGGGTGTTGTTCTGACGAAAACAGATGGTGATGCACGTGGTGGTGCAGCACTGTCAGTACGTCAAATAACCGGTGCACCGATATTATTCATGGGCTCAGGTGAAAAGCTGGAAGATCTAGAGAGCTTTCATCCTGAGCGTGTTGCATCGCGCATTTTGGGTATGGGTGATGTGCTTTCTCTGATTGAGGAAGTTGAGCGTAAAGTTGATACTAAAAAAGCAGAGCGATTAGCTAAAAAGGTGAGTCGTGGACAGCGTTTCACACTTTTTGACTATCGCGAACAGCTTGAGCAAATGCAAAATATGGGTGGCATGGGTGGACTTATGGATAAGTTGCCTGGGATGGGTAACATCCCGGATAGTGTGAAAGCAAAGGTAGGCGATAAACAAACAGGAATGCATGTTGCCATTATCAATTCGATGACACCAAAGGAACGAAAGTTTCCGGATGTGATTCGCGGATCGAGAAAGAAGCGTATTGCCATGGGGTCAGGAACAACTATTCAGGATGTTAACCGTTTGCTTAAGCAATTTACTCAAATGCAAAAGATGATGAAGAAATTCTCAAAGGGCGGAATGAGTAAAATGATGAATAAGCTAAAGGGCAAAATGCCAGGTGGTGGTTTCCCACCAGGCGGTATGCCTCCTCCTGGCGGGGGAATGCCTCCGGGTGGTTTCCCTTTTTAGCAGAGGGAATATATAGCGTATGAATAAACTACGTCAATTTTTGATTGAGTGGTTATCGGATACGATGTGGTACCTTCTGGTACCACTGCTTGCACAACTACTTCCTCTCTTTTTAGCAGAAAAGTTTCTTGGCTTTTTGTCTGCTAGAAGCTGGTGTCTTCGATCTTTTGCTATGTCGGCTCTTCATGAAGCACAAAAACACGTTGAAATTAATGACCCTGAACGCTGGTTACGCCAGTTTAAACTAGTACGTATGGGGGAAGCTTACGATCTTTTTTATTATCAAATTAGAAGAGGTTCTGCATTAAAAAGGTTCCCCGGTCTTACTGAAAAACCTCAGTGGCCTCAATGTGTATTAGGTTTACATTGGGGAGTCGGGCTGTCTATTTTAAAACTTATTCATGAAACAGGTGGCAAGCCACGAATTGTCATGCGTAAAGTAGAACCTGGGTTTTGGAAGGTGAGGCCTGGTTTTTATCTCTATATGCAAATTATGGTGCGTTTTATTCATCGTTGTTGCTATGGTCGTGAAATTCCAGTGCCAGGTGGCATAAGAGAAATTAAGCAGCAAAATGCAGATGAAACACTTGTTTTTCTCACAGATGTTCCTACCGTTAGTAAGCGCCGCTTTAACAAAGTAAGTTTGAATCAAACAGATTTATGTTTTGACTCAGGAGGCTTGAAAATAGTAGCAAACATGAAGATATCGTGTGCGTGGTATTCAGTGGGTATTGGAGAAAGTGCTTTGACCAGGCAGCTGCAGTTAAGTGATTTCATACAAAGCCCAGAACAGGAAGTATTGGAGGCGGGTGCTGCTGAGCAAGTCAACAAACTTGTTAGCTTAGATTCTGCACAATGGCAAATGTGGCCTTATTTATCTCAGTTTGTTCTCTAACTGTCAGAAAGGTCATTTCTGGTTTTTATTGTAAGGTATGACACGCAAATTTGCTGTGCATGGTGCAGCTTAGTAGAAGTGCTATAATGTTTGCTGAAATCACGTTATGATGATTGGTGGGTATACATTTAGTGACTATTTCTTCAGGCTCCAAAGGTCTTTATTAGAACTAAATAGCACCCGTTATAGTAAATTGATTATGTCTGGCTAAGAATCCTTCGGGGGTAAAATGAAAGTGAGCAGTTTTCGGATTATATTAATCGTCACCTTGAGTGTATGGCTTTCGGGTTGTTCAACTGTAAGTGAAAAAGAAGAGTCTGCTAATGTCTCTGATAGTGCACAGCAGGAAAGAAGCCAGCGTCAACTTGACATGATGCAGCGTCAGCAGAGAATAATGTCCGAGAGGATGGATAGTGAGCCTGAAGCCGCACAAGCCCCCAGTTATGACTCATCTCCTGCAAAAGAAAAAGCAAAAAAAGAGGCTGAGCTCGCTAAGCTTGCTGAACAAGCTGAGCTTGAAAAATCCCGTCAGCGAGAGCAAAAGGTTTTAGCTGAAGCTGCCAAATTGGAAGCAGAAAGAGTGAAGCAGGCAGAGGTTGATCGACTTCAAGCGGAAGAAAAAAGACAGTTTGCACAAGCACGCGCAGCCGAAGAAAAAGCAGCTAGAGAGCTAGCAGAATCGAAGAGAGTTGCTGATGAGAAAGCGGCGCAGCTTGCTGAGGCAGAAGCTAAGAAAAGTGAAAAAGCACAAGCAAGCTCAGCACCCGCAGCGCCAATGATGTTTACCCGTAGAAAACCAGTAAAAACGAAAGCTGCTGTTACAGGTTCAAATAGGGATATAGATTATAGCTCTACACAGGTAAGTTCTTCAGAAGTTTCAGAGCTAGGGAAGTCACTGACAGCGGTAGGTGCTGAAAAATCTGGCAATGCTGCGGGTACAATTCCGGCATGGACTGGTGGTATTACAACACCTCCGGCTGGTTATACGGCTGGCGAACATCACCGGGATCCTTTTGCAGGTGATGATGTTAGTTTCATGATTGATACGTCTAATTATAAAGATTACTCCGATCTATTGAGCGTAGGCCAGATGGCAATGTTTGAGCGTTACGATAGTTATCGGATGCCTGTATATCAAACACGTAGAAGTGCTTCTTTTCCTCAGCGGGTTTATGATAAGACGATTGAAAATGCATCAACCGGTCGTTTAACATCTGATGGTGAAGGTGTGTTGGGCGTGTCAGAGGGTTTTCCTTTCCCTATTCCAAAAAACGGCAAGCAACTCATCTGGAATCATAAACTTAAATATAAAGGCGTATCTGCTCTTCGGTATAACAACCAGGTAGCTCCAAGTGCCGGAGGTGCTTATACCGTCATTAAGTTACGTGAAGAATTGTTGGCGCCTTATTCTATTGAGGGAAATACACTAGAAGATATTGATAATATTTTACTTTATTTCTATCAGCAAGTAGAAGCACCGGCTCGTCTGGCAGGTAATGTGCTGCTGGTGCATGAGACAATGAACCAGAAAGAGCAAGGTCGGCAAGCCTGGATTTATAATCCGGGGCAAAGACGTGTAAGACGTGCGCCAAATGTAGCGTATGACAATCCGGGTACAGCGTCGGATGGTCTGCGGACGAACGACATGACAGATATGTTTAATGGTGCTATGGATAGATACGACTGGAAGATAACGGGCAAACGTGAAATATACATCCCTTATAACTCTTATAAAGCGCATAGTGATCAAGTAGATTATGATGACCTGGTTCGTCCCGGGCATTTGAATCCCGATTTGATGCGTTATGAATTGCATAGAGTATGGGTTGTAGAAGCTAATTTGAAATCCGGAGTTCGCCATATCAATGCGCGAAGAACATTCTATCTTGATGAGGATAGTTACCAAATTGTTTTAATCGATCATTATGACCAACGTGGAGATTTGTGGAGATTCTCAGAGGCACATAGTATTAACTATTATGAACTGCCGACATTCTGGTCTACGCTGGAAACACATCATGACTTACAAACTGGCCGCTATATAACCGTTGGTATTGATAATCAGGACCCGGTGAATAACTATGATCATAAGAGTGTTCCTTCAAACTTTACTCCGGCAGCCTTACGTAAAAGAGGCAAGCGATAATAATACGTGAGCCAGTTAAGATAAAATGAGAGCGCTCATTAGCTGAGTCGTTCTGTTAAAAAACTAAACTCTGGAGAATCTCTCCAGAATAAAAAGAGGAAAATTACATGAGTGTATTAGTTGGAAAAAAAGCACCGGACTTCACTGCTGCGGCAGTAATGGGCAATGGTGAAATTGTTGATGCGTATAATTTTGGTGAAGCGACAAAAGGAAAATACACGGTTGTTTTCTTTTATCCTTTAGATTTTACCTTTGTTTGTCCATCTGAGTTAATCGCTTTTGATCATAGATTAGAAGAGTTTAAAAAGCGCGGTGTTGAATTGATTGGAGTCTCTATTGATTCACAATTCTCTCATAATGCATGGCGTAATACCGCTATCAATGACGGTGGTATAGGGCAGGTTGGCTATCCGCTAATTGCTGATGTGAAGCATTCAATTTGCCAGGCTTATGATGTTGAGCATGAAGACGGTGTTGCTTTGCGTGGATCATTCCTGATAGACAAAGAAGGTGTTGTTCGTCATCAGGTTGTTAATGATTTGCCATTAGGCCGCAATGTAGATGAAATGTTGCGTATGATCGATGCACTTCAATTTACTGAAGAGCATGGTGAAGTTTGTCCGGCTGGCTGGAAAGACGGTGACAAAGGTATGCAGGCAGACACTCAGGGTGTAGCTGATTACTTGTCTACTGAAGCTGATAAGCTTTAACAGTATAAAGAAATGTTAGTATTAAACCGAAGGTTCATTTTGTTTCGGTTTATTCCATTGCTGTTTAGCAGTGCGATACTTTGGCTGGTACTGAGCTCTTCAGTATCAGCTAGAATATATAAATACGTTGATTCCAACGGTATTGTGACCTACTCCGAAAGAAAACCCTCAAATGGTCGTTTTAAAACGATAAACCTGGAGTGTTTGCATTTTGGACGTGGCTGCCCTAGTGGCCGACGGATTAACTATAACAATACGCCGCTAAACCTAGCGGCATTTAAAAATGAAGTGAACCGTGCTGCAAAAAAACACGGTGTTAAAGCGTCGCTTATACGTGCAGTAATTCATGCCGAATCTTCATTTAATCCCAAGGCAGTTTCCCATGTTGGGGCACAAGGTTTGATGCAAATTATGCCGGCTACCCAGCGAGAAGAAGGTTTAAGGCAGCCTTTTAATCCGGTTGCGAATATTAATGCAGGAACGAAGATTTTAGCCAGGTTGTTAAAACGTTATCATGGTGATTTTCGATTGGCGAGCGCTGCTTATCATGCGGGAGAGGGTGCTGTTGCTAAATATGGAGGTATTCCCCCCTATTCCAGCACGCAAACGTATGTGCAGCGTATTAGTATTTTGCAAAAGAGATATGAAAAGTCTTAAATGGATAGTTTGCTAACAGACAGCTTTAACCCTATCCGGCCTTCCCCCTGAAAAAATAATGTATCGCCCGTTTGACTGGCGAGAGCAATATTCGCCTCAACCGGGAAGGAGTTACCTGAGAATATCCCCTCAACATAATATAAATCTGTGCCGTTAAGATGAATTTCAGCATCAAAGCTTAACTCACCGGGGATTGGATCTTGTCCGAATGGCCTATCACTCCTGAGGTTAGGTAGAGCACGGATATTATTCAAGCTTCCGTTAATCTACGCAGCCCTAAACATACTGAGTAAATGATGAATCTTTGTCTCTCCACTCAAGAGATCACCAGGAAAATAGATATTGCTCTTATTATGTACTTTCTACTGCAAAGTTTTCAGCTATGACTTATAATCACTTTTCCTAAATGATAAGGGTTTACGCCCATGACAGGCGAGCCGTCTGGAAACGGTTCTGAAAAAAGCTGGTTAGAGCGCATTTCACATGCATTCACCGGCGAACCCCAGAACCGTGATGATATATTGGAAGATCTACGAGAAGCACATCAAAGAGACCTGATCGACCAAGATGTAATGGGAATGATAGAAGGAGCTTTATTAGTTTCTGATATGCAAGTAAGAGACGTGATGATTGCGCGCTCCCAAATGGTTGTTATTGAAAACGACTCCGATTTAAACAGCATTTTAAAGGTGGTGGTAGAGACAGGCCACTCACGATTCCCCGTTGTGCTTAATGATCGTGACGAAGTAAGGGGTATTCTCTTAGCAAAAGACTTGTTGAAATTATTTGGTGGTGAAGCCAATACTTCAGACGTAATGGCTATGTTAAGAAACCCAATGTTTATTCCAGAAAGCAAGCGTCTCAATGTTCTACTGAAAGAATTTAGGAGTAGACGTCAGCATATGGCAATTGTTGTCGATGAGTATGGTGGTGTTTCCGGGTTAGTGACAATCGAGGATGTTCTGGAAGAGATTGTCGGTGAAATTGATGATGAACATGATGTTCTTGAAGATCCCTTTGTGTTTCCTCAGGAAGACAATAGCTGGACTGTAAAAGCACTTATCCCTGTGGATGACTTTAACGAATACTTTGGTGTGAAGATAAGCGAAGTTGATTTTGATACTATAGGTGGTGTGATAGTTAGTAAGTTTGGACGGGTGCCTGATAAAGGTGATAGCACTCAGATGAGTGGTTTGACCTTCGAAGTGTTACGTTCAAGTGGCCGTCGAGTCGATATGTTTAAGGTGACACGAGTCATTGACACTCCAAGCATTTAAACCTTCGGCACGTTATTTTTCTGCAGCCTTTGCAGGACTGATTGCTGTACCTGCATTTGCTCCGTGGTCAATTCCCGGAGTGATGTTTGTTTCCCTTGCTATATTATTTATCCTTGTATGGTCTCAGCCACTTAAAAAAACATTCTATGTGGGGTGGGTTTATGGCTTTAGTTTTTTCCTTGCCGGTGTACACTGGATATACACGTCTATGCACGAGTTTGGTCACCTTATAACTCCTGTTGCAGTTCTGGTGACGATTCTTTTTGCTGTGGTGTTGGGTGTTTTTCCTGCATTGTCTGTATTGTTAGCTCGCTTTGTTAGTAAAAAGCAAGCACATCCATATATGCAAGTGATTAATTTTGCGTCCAGTTGGGTTCTTTTTGAATGGGTTCGGTCGTGGCTGCTAACGGGCTTTCCATGGCTCACAGCAGGTTATGCACAAAGTGAGAACTTGCTCAGGTGGTGGGCTCCTATTGGCGGCGTGTATGGTATCAGCTTTTTAACGATTCTTTTTTCAGCTATTCTTGCTCGATTTATTTTGTGTAGAGGAAAGTGTTGGGTCTATACGTCTCTTGTGGTAATAATAGTTTTTGCCACAACAGGATTAGCATGGAAAACCTATACTGTACCAACAGGAGAGACCTATCGCGTTGCCGCTTTACAGGGGAATTTCAGTCAGGATATTAAATGGAAAGGCGCTTATCGGCAGCAGCAATTGGATTGGTATGGTCAGCAAACACAGCGGCTAGGTGATCTTGACCTGATTGTCTGGCCGGAAACGGCAATTCCAGCTTTTGAGTATCAGATCCCGGAGTTTATGAAGGGCTTGTCGCAGTGGGCCAAGTCACAGGATGTTGCTTTGCTGGTAGGCATGC
>JQIA01002325.1_pt1 | contig 10177 bp, 6 predicted proteins | sample 811431 | NCBI WGS metagenome assembly JQIA01 (sample SAMN02998118, study PRJNA258478) | marine sediment metagenome | biome: marine; feature: seafloor; material: sediment; isolation source: oil-polluted sediment collected from 3 locations (0.5 km, 0.7 km and 0.9 km)... | place: USA: Gulf of Mexico ... | reverse complement strand
TTAAAAATTGTTTTAAACATTTAAAAATTTCAGGATGATAATAAACAAACGAATCACCAGGCAGCTGAACTATTTTTTTAAGCGCAGGCCCTGTTCCAAAAGGAACACGGTGGCTTGGCCTTGCCGAAACCTTAATAATAGGGCTCTCTAAACTTAATAGTTCACCCACTTTAGCCAGTTTATTTAGTAAATAGAAGTCTTCACCCGCTGCTCGTCGAGGAAAACCTCTTACTTTGGCATAGGCTTCAAAATCAACGGCTATCAAGCTACCAATAGTGTGATATGCATAATGAGACCCTGCCCAACAAAGGCTTTCAACATAGTATCTTAATGAAAGGTCATACAGATCACTGGCTATTACGTAACCGCGTTCAGGCACATGTTCAAATGGGTAGACCAAAGCGATATTTTTTTTAGCTACGTTATCCGTACAACAAAAATAATCACTGGGTAAAATAACATCTGCATCAGTTGAGTGAATCCAGCGTGAATTAATAACACCTTTAGCTATTAGAGCGCACGCTATATCAGCGCCCGTTTTTCGAGCAAGGCCAACACCTTGTTTCTTTGGTATTTGTCTGATTTCAGAACACTTATCAATTAAAAGAAGTCCATTCCCATCCTGCTTTTTGGAATAAATAATATTTTCAATTTTATATAAGTTTTCTGTACTAGCTTGTAACTCCTTCCATAATTTAAGCGTTCTTTCAGTCGCTTCAGAGTCACCATTTACGGGGCAGTTAACCACCAATATAAAGAGGACACTTTCTTTATTAAAGGTGCTATTAATCAAACGAGATAAGGCATCAAAAGACTCATCATAAACGGGGATAACCAACAGGTGGTCATAACACACATTAAAGACGAGCGTATCAATTACCTGAGTTTCGCGCTCTGAATATCCCTCTAAGTATTTATTTAATGTGCTTCGTTTCTTATTTTTACCCGCAGACAAAATGATCCCTTTCAACAAACCGTATCAATAAATATTTAAGTGTATTTAAAGAAAATACTCGCATATGCTTGTGAATACAAAACCTACGTTTATTTTTACATAAAAAAGGCACTATTTATGAGTAGAAGGCTGCTCGATATCCCCTTATTACTCATTATTGTGTGCATCGCCAGCCTATTTATTGGCTGGTACTCGCTACCCACCTGGCTTCCACAAGCACTTAACAGCCAACTGGAAAGGTATAACATTCAAACCAGTCATTGGGATTTTGAACGCCCAGGTTTATCAGAATGGCGCATACATCAAATTGATATCACCCAAAACCAAACAACCATTGCTGAACTCTCAAATATTAACATTCAATTTTCCCTTCCTGATTTACTGAAAAAGAAAATCAAGAATATTCACGTCGACCAACTTAACTGGGTATCCCTACCCCGTAAAGCCGACGAAGGTCGTTCTGATCACGCCAAACCTGAAACAACGTCAGTAACCATTCCGCTCATTGTTTCTTCATTATTTAGCATCAAAAAACAACTCCCCATCACGAGCGTGAAAATCGATAATATTCTTATAGATAATCCTGTAACAAGCCTTATGGGAAAGGATGCAACTCATTTATGGGAAACCGTTAAACAGGCCAGTTTGAGCATGGTGACGGAAAAGAAAACAACAAGTATGGAGTTCAATATATCTACAGATGAATATTCAGCATTTCTAAAAGCTCAGCTAAATACCAAACTGAGCACGTCCCTTCAAATACAGAACCGGATGAATGACCGTTCTGCTGATATTGAGTTGCTTATAGACACAAAAGGAGAAAACCTAAACTTGCTTGGAAAGCACTCCGTTGATTTAGTACTAATAAAACATCTATTAAAAACCTACGCCTTTGATGCCACTACACAAATCAATAAAACACTAGCAAATATCAATTTGAATGGAGAGTGGACAGGAAAATGGGATATTTCATTTAATGAACACCTACAGCTAACCAACCTCAATTTATTATCAGAACAACAATTTAACACCAACGTTTCAGGGAAGAGTGGTTCAGTAAATATTGAACAAGCAATAAAACTAAACCTTATCAATCAAAGCTTATTGCTACAGCTCACTCCATCTCATTACTCATTCTTTTTATCTAATTCGGCTGCAAATAAAATATCACAAGAATTAAAGCTACCACCTGATTTATCTATTCCAGATCAATGGTTACTAACCATTAGTGGACCCATAGAGCTTAGTTCAACACTGGATGATACTAACCGCTGGTATGCAAAGCCTGTTACTTTCTCACTTAACGGGAAAAGCACGAACAGTTTTTTTAAAACAATAGGGCAATTAAATGTTGGCGTTAATAAACCGATACTACTTGATGAACTAGCACTAACAATGGGTACTATAAAATTATCTGAATGGCATTTTAATTGGGATACACTCAATGCAAGTGGAACGTCCCGTTACGACTTACAAACAAAAAAAGGGACATCTTCATGGGAAATAGATTTACCTAATGCATACCAATGGCTAGCCCGTTATGGCAACTACACTCCTAAAGACTTAGCATTTAACAACGGTAATCTAGCAGCTCGTGGTGATTTTAACTGGCAGTTATCTCCCCGCCTTCGTTTCAATACAAGCCTGTTTATTGAAGCATCTGACTGGAATGGGCTCTGGAATAAACAACCGTTCACAGGCGCGTCATTCAAGTCTGACATAACCCTATCAGAGAAAATGGATGTAAAAGGGAAAAACAGCCTGGCCGTTATCAATAGTTTTAACCCAGGGCTGCCAATAGACACTATTCAAAGCCGATTTACATGGCATTTACTTGATGGTGACCCAGAGTCGCTTAAAATTAACGTAGAGAGCTTGTCGGCAAATTTACTATCTGGCTCCGTGTTCAGTGCTTCAGCGTTTACAGTACGCCCCTTAAATATAGAAACTAATATAGACTTTCAACTTAAAAACCTCTCTCTAGCTGATATGCTAGCCCTTGAGCAGCAGCCTATCACTGGCGAAGGTACAATAGATGGGTTAATTCCTGTTAAAGTATCTGGAAAAGACATTTCAGTAAATAATGGACAGGTACATGCGAAGGAACCGGGAGGGTTGATAAAACTGGATCAGGCTGCATCATTCAGGCAAATGGCAGGGTCTAATCAAGGTTTATCACTGCTATTTGAAGCCTTGGATAACTTCCATTATCAAACACTTGAAAGTAACGTAGACTATCAACCCAACGGTGACTTATTGCTCGCAGCATCATTGTCAGGAAGTAATCCAGATTTTAAAGGTGGGCAAGTATTCAATTTTAATATTAATATTGAAGAGAACCTAAAAGCGCTATTTAAAAGCCTGCAATTAAGTGAAGATATTAATGAACGAATTAGTGAAAAATATAAATAAAGGAGACCTCGCCTTATGATAAAACGCTGTTTACTACTGGGCTCAGCTTTTATTCTACTGACGGCATGTACGCCAACCGTAGAAATTTCAGCACCAGAGAAACCCATTACAATCAATCTAAACGTTAAGATTGAACATGAAATAAAGATCAAGGTTGAAAAAGACCTGGATAATCTATTCAACGAAGAAAGCGATATATTCTAGGGAGCTAACAATGAATAAAAAAATACTCGTGGGTGCATTATCTTTATTGATGAGTTTATCTGCTTTTGCTTTTGCTTTAGATCTAACCCTGGCAAAATCTCAAGGGCTTATTGGTGAGCAAACCAATGGTTATATAGGTCTGGTGAAAAATTCTACTGAAGCGAAAGTATTAGCTGAAGATATTAATACAAAACGAAAGGACGCTTATATAAACCTTGCAAAGAAAAATAATCTGAACCTGCAGGATGTAGAAGTACTGGCAGGTAAAAAGCTGATTAAAAAGGCTGCTTCCGGTGAATTTGTTCAGTCGGAAACAGGTAAGTGGGTAAAAAAATAACCCACCCTTATTTCTGGTTTTTTAGAAGCTTAGGCTTGAGCGAGATTTCCTCAAGCCTAATAGTTACTTCACCAACATATTCAATACTGCCTGATATTTGTAGGATCGTGTTGAGTTCAGGGTTAATCAACATACGTATATCATCTTTGTAACCTAGGAATTTAAAATCTTCCAAATCCCCATCGTCTTTTATCGGTTTTGCCTCTAGAACAAGCTCCAACGCAGTGATTTTCTTATTAACTCTAGATGATTTATTACCTTGCTTAACAAGATAGTCTACCAATACTTTTTTAGTCCCAACAACCTTTACAGTTGCAGCAATAACTCCGCTACGATCATAGACATTTAGCGTAACCTGATCATCTTTTTTTTCTAAACCCGCTACACCGATCAGATAAAAAAGCGCCTCAGATTCACTAACCACAACACCCTGCTCAATTTTATCAAGCGGGTAATAACTAGGACCTTCAGCCCATGTACTCCAGTGCTTACCTTCCTCGCTACTATTAGCAGGCTTTCGTTTATCTGAATAAACCCTGTCATTCATAAACCGATAAGTGCGATACCACTCTTTAATACCCCCATAAACAGAGGTGCGCTGAAGAACTGTAGTATCTGGCTCTACCCACACAGTAAAGTCAGTATCGCTACCTATAACACTATTCTTAACATTAACCTTAACAATTTGCTTTGAGGCAGGCATTTTCCCCTTACCTTCTGGCGTAGTAATTAGCTCTTCAGCTGTTTGAGCATCATTAATTAGCTCAACGTTAACTGAAGTATCCAGGCTCATGAAAAACTTTGAACCTGAATACTTAAGGTTATTCCATGTTAACTTTTCAGGTGAATACTCTGTAGCAGATGATGTAGAGACAAGAAACAGCAACACAAAAGCAATAAAAAAAATCTTTTGTACAACAGAATAAACATTCATCAACCACAAGCTCATATTAAACCTTTTAACAATCCAATTTACCCATTGATTCCCGCCATAGCCTTAACTCTGGGGTTCAATGTTTTTTTCAACTTCAGTTTCATCAACGTTCTTTACAGATTCACGGATACGCTGGAGTATCACAAAAAACGCAGGTACCAGCAATGTTGCAACAACAACGGATAAAAACATTCCGCCCAGCACAGCAAAACCTAATGAAAGCCGACTCATAGCCCCCGCCCCTGAAGAGAGTACTAAAGGAAAAACACCTAATACAAAGGATAGGCCTGTCATCAGAACGGCTCTAAACCTCAACTCAGCCGCTTTTATGGCGGCATCCCAAACGGTTAAGCCCTCTTCTTCACGAAGATTTTTGGCAAACTCAACAATCAAAATAGCACTTTTTGTTGAGAGCCCAATCAGCAAGACTAAGCCAATTTGCGTATATAGATTAACCGCCATACCTACTGCAGCTACGGCTAGTAAAGCACCTAATATTGCGATAGGTACTGCAAACATAACACTAAACGGTATGCTCCAGCTCTCATATTGAGCAACCAAAAAGAGGTAAACAAAAATAATAGATAAAGCAAATAATAGCGGCGCCAAATTACCGGCACTCTGCTCTTGATAGGTCATCCCTGTCCACTCAAAGGTATAACCATTAGGCAACACTTCAGCCGCCGCTTGCTCCATTGCAGCAACCGCCTCTCCAGAACTGTAGCCAGGCGCTGCACTGCCGTTAATAGTAGCAGAAGCAAATAAATTGTAACGTGAAACAACTTCTGGCCCAAGCATTGGCCGTGTTTCTATCAAGGTGCCAAGCGGAACCATCTCTCCACTCTTACTTCGTACAAAAAACCGTTCAATATCACGCGCATCACTTCGATATTGAGCGTCTGCCATCATCATAACCCGATATACTTTACCAAATTTATTGAAATCATTAACATAAAGTGACCCAAGCAAAGTTTGCATGGTTAGAAATACATCATCCAACGGTATATCTAAATTCCGGACTTTAACTCGGTTTACATCAACAAAAACCTGTGGCACATCGGCTCTAAAGGTACTAAAAGCGCGAGAAATTTCAGGGGCTTCATTGGCCTTTAAAATTAATGAACGCATTACGCTGGCTAAGTCTGCCGGTTTTCTTCCCAAGGCATCCTGCAACACAAATTCAAACCCGCCCGTTGTGCCTATACCAGGAATGGCAGGCAGAGGAAAAGCAAAGACATTAGCTTCAGGTATAGCCAGCAATTTAGCTTGTATACGCTGCAGTATTGAAAACATATGCAACTCTTTCGTAGGCCGCTTATCCCACTCGTCCAATACTACTATAGCCAAACCGCCATTCGAGCTCGCCGCACCTTTTAGCATGCTATAACCACTGACAGTTAAAACATCTTCCACACCGGCTTCTGAATTTATAATATCAGTAACTTCTTCTAAAACTTTTTCTGTTCGCTGTAAAGATGCGCCATCAGGCAGAGCAATATCCACCATAAAAGCACCTTTATCTTCAGGAGGAATAAACCCTGTGGGCAAGGTGTTAAACAAGTAAGCAGTGCCACCAATAATCAGTCCCAACAATACAGAAACCAATAATACCTTTCGGACTAAAAACCGAACCCAGCCAACATAACCATGAGTGAGCTTATTAAAAAATCTTTCGAAGTGAGAAAAGAACCACCCCTTTTTTTTCTCAGCACCCTTCACTGCTGGTTTTAGTAACGTAGCGCACAGCGCGGGGCTTAAAGTAAGTGCATTGATAGAAGAAATAAGCACCGCAATAGAGATAGTAACGGCAAACTGAGCATACATGCCTCCCGTAATTCCGGGCATCAATGCAACGGGAACAAACACGGCCAATAACACTAAGGTAGTGGCAATAACAGGGCCAAAAACCTCTTTCATTGCCGCTCTTGTCGCTTCTTTCGGAGACAAACCGGCATCCATATGTCGCTGCACATTTTCAATAACAACAATAGCATCATCGACCACCACGCCTATGGCGAGAATCAGTGCAAAAAGTGTTACCGTATTAATGGTCATACCTGTTGCCAGTAAAACGCCAAAAGTACCAATCAACGAAACAGGAATAGCAATTGCGGGTATTAGTGTGGACCTCACATCTTGCAGGAAGATATAAACCACAAAAACAACCAATAATAATGCCTGAAATAAAGTAATAATTACTTCATGTATAGAAGCATCAACAAATCGAGTGGTGTCATAAAGAATGCCGTACTCTATATCATCAGGGAAGTTATTCATTAGTTTTTGCATCTCTGCATCAACCGCTTCTGATATATCAAGTGCATTGGCGTCTGGTAACTGGTAAACAGCTATAATCGTGCTGGGGCTATTATTCAGCCGACCAAAAGAGGCATAGCTTTGGGAACCAAACTCAACTCTCGCGACATCCTTTAGCCTTACAGATGAACCATCTTCTCTGGCGATGATGATAATATCTTCAAACTCTTCAACACTAGAAAGCCTACCCTTCGTTCGCAATGTATATTGAAACTGCTGATAATCAGGTGATGGTGGCGCGCCTACCTGGCCTGCTGCCACCTGAACATTTTGTTCTTGCACTGAGCCAAGTACATCTTGAACGGTGAGGTTAAGGCTAGATAATCTATCAGGGTTGATCCAAATACGCATGCCATAGGCTAACTCGCCCATTATAGACACATCACTTACCCCTTTAATTCGAGCAAGGGCATCAGTGATACTTAAGCTGGCATAATTTGATAAAAATAAAGCATCGTGAGTTTCATTCGGAGAAGACAAATTCACGATGAGTGTCATAGAACTAGACTTCTTACTCACCTGAACACCTTGTCTGGCCGTTTCTTCAGGTAGTTGAGATGTTGCCTGTTGCACAAGATTCTGAACCCGGACCTGAGCCATATCAGGGTCGGTACCTATTTCAAAGGTAATATTTAAAGAGTAAGAGCCATCATTCGCGCTATTGGAGGACATATATATTGCCCCTTCGACACCATTTAACTCAGCCTCAATAGGGGTAGCGATAGTATCTCGAACCGTTTCGGCATCCGCGCCAGGGTAGCTTGTTGATACATTAACAACCGGCGGCGTTACCTCAGGAAACTCCGCAACAGGTAATAAGGGTATTGATAATAAACCACCCAAAGTAATTAAAATTGAAATTACAAAAGCAAATTTTGGCCGGTCAATAAAAAATAGACTAAACATAGCAAGACTCCTTTAGCCTATTGGTTAGGTGCATTATCAAATGCTTTTACAGTTTGCTCAATAACATCAACATTTTGACCAGACCTTACCTTTTGAATCCCTTCGACAATCACTTGAGCGCCAGGTATTAAGCCTTTTTCAACAACCCAGCTAACATCAATACGCTCACCCATTTCAACCCGCTGTACCTGAACCTTGCTTTCTTTATTTACTACCATCACAAAATGACCTTGCTGGTCTTCAGATACCGCTGCCTGAGGCACTAATATGACCTCATGAGCCGAACTTGAACTAACCACTGCAGTAACATATTGCCCGGGTATAAGGCCTCCCTTTTCATTTGGAAATACCGCACGAACTTTTACTGTTCCCGTTGCAGGGTCCACCCGGTTATCAATGAAATCAAACCGCCCTTCTTGCTCATACATTGCTCCATTTGGAAGTTCAATTCGCGGAACAGGCAAAGCCTTCACTCGCTCTTCTTGAGACCCTTTATTGACCCCTTTCTCACTTACAAATTTTTCTGAAACATCAAACGTCACATACATAGGGTCAACCGTCACTATAGTCACTAAAACCCCGGAGTCAGGACTCACCAAGTCTCCAATACTAAGAGACTTGCGTCCTATTCGCCCTGATATGGGTGCAATAATTTTTGTATAAGAGAGATCTAATTTGGCCGCTTCCAATGATGCCTTGCTCGCGTCTAAAGAGCCTTCAGCCTGATCCCTTGAAGAAATAAGGTCATCCATCTCCATGGCACTAATAAAGCCTTTTTCAATCAACTCGTCACCACGACGGTAATTACGTTTAGCATTCGTTAAAGCAGCCTGCTGCCTTTTTACATCAGCGGCCAGCTTTGAAACTTCAGCCTGATAAGGTTTTGGATCAACTTCAAATAATAAATCACCTTTCGTTACATCCTGCCCTTCGTTAAAGTCCATGGACAATAGATAACCGCTGATTCTTGCTCTAATTTGCACATCCTCAACGGCCTCTGTTCGGCCAACAAAACGTCGGGTTGGATTAATAGAAATATTTTTAACCGTAGAAACAACCACTGAAGGAATTGGCGCATTTTTATTCGCTTGTTTGTCAGCAGAACCATCACCACAACCAGCCAAAAAGATTAATGATATTACCGAAAAAGTATACACCCACACACGACTGACCGTGATATTGCTCATACTGCGTCCCTTAATAAAATAATTATTAACCGAATCATAGGCTTTAGCATAAATGATTACAATTCTATTCATAGATTACGAGGTTAATCATTTTGCCTTAAAATACTTAACGGAGGAGCAGTCGTCACCCTCCTGACAAGATAAAAACCTGTACTACCAATTAATAACCCACTTAAAACAGGCAGCCATAACCATATTTCAAGGTGCCAGTTAAACGTGGCGTTGAATAATTTACTCTGAATAACCCATACCACCAGCTCCGAACTGATAACAGCCACAAAACCTGATACAGCACCAATCACACCAAACTCTACAAATTGACTCCATACTATCAACTTTGACTTTGCCCCCAACATTCGAAGTAAGGCCCCTTCACGGTAACGTTCGCCCATTGATATATTAATTATGGCAACCACCACTAAAACAGATGCAGCTAATATAAGGTACATAATCAATTCTATAACGCTTGATACCTGAAAAATAATGGCTTGAATTTTCTCTATTAACTGATCAATTTCAAGGATAGTCACTGTAGGAAAGCGACGAGAAAACGAATTTAACAACACTTTCTGAGAAGGTTTAAGGTAAACACTAGTAATATAACTTGATGAAAAATTGGTTAATGCGCCTTTAGGAAAAATCATATAAAAATTCGGGCGCATACTATCCCACTCAACCGTGCGGATACTTTGAATTTCCACCTCAATTTGTTGATCACCCAGTGTAAAGGTCAGCTCGTCACCTAAGGCCAGCTCTAATTTTTCTGCCAGTGTAGATTCCACTGAAACACGGTTTTTTTCCTGTTCAGCGGGGGCATACCACCAAGATCCCTGCTCAATAGTATTATCAGAAGGCAAATTATCAGACCAGGTTAAATTTAACTCTCGATTGAGTGCATTAACGTTTTTATCTTTACTCACAGCCAC
>JQIA01002324.1_pt1 | contig 10180 bp, 9 predicted proteins | sample 811431 | NCBI WGS metagenome assembly JQIA01 (sample SAMN02998118, study PRJNA258478) | marine sediment metagenome | biome: marine; feature: seafloor; material: sediment; isolation source: oil-polluted sediment collected from 3 locations (0.5 km, 0.7 km and 0.9 km)... | place: USA: Gulf of Mexico ... | reverse complement strand
GTTGTTGCTTAATGACTTTACGGCATCTTAATTTGCACCGTAAATCAGCAGGGCAGGACAGCTATGACACAGGCCGCGCAAACCACAGAACAACTGGAAAAGGTTTTCGAAACGTTTAATCGCGTTTCTGAAGAACTTGATACCAGCTATCGCGTGCTGCAGGTGAGAGTTAGCACGCTGACTCAGGAGTTGGCAGAGGCCCGCTCCCAGCGTTTACAGGAGTTGGCCGAGAAAGAACGGTTAGCGAATCGTCTAGCCCTGTTAATGAGTGAGTTGCCCGGCGGTGTGATCGTTGTCGATGGCAGCGGTGTTATTACTCAGGCTAACGCGGCCGCCGAAACCTTTTTTGAACAGTCTGCTGGTGAACCCCGGCCCGTTCGTGCTCTCGATGAAAAACACTCTCTGCTTGGCAAGGCCTGGGCACTACTTATTTCACAGGGCTCTCATGATGGTGGTGCGAGCGAGAATGCCACAGAGCTCCTGCTCGGCAATGGTCGACGATTATCGGTCAGCCGCCAGCCCCTTCCCGATGTCAATGAAGAGCTGATTCTACTTACCGATATGACGCGCTTGCACGACCTGCAAGATACGGTCAATCGAGACAAACGACTATCGGCCCTGGGTGAAATGGCGGCACGTTTGGCCCATCAAATTCGTACTCCTCTAAGCTCTGCGCTTCTCTATGTTTCCCATTTAGCGCGACCCTCGGCAACAGCCAGTGAGCGGGAGCGGGTGGCCGCAAAAGTGGTCGATAGTTTGCGTCATATGGAAGGTCTGGTTAACAGCATGCTCACCTTTGTGCGCGGTGGCCCGGTGGTTTTTGAAAGCATCGATCTGCACGGCTTTGCGGATGAATTACTGGCTCTGGTTGACCCGCTAGTTCATCAATCGGGTGGTGTGGTGAGCGCAACGGTTGAGCTGGGTAGTGATGAAGTAACCATAGAGGGCGACCGGGATGAGCTGATCGGCGCCGTACTCAATCTGGTCAACAACGCGATTGATGTTTCCGATAAAACCCTGTGCCTTGATATCAAAATAAGCACGATGGATGGAGCGCTGAATATTGCGGTTGCCGATAACGGCCCCGGCGTTGACGCCGAGATTCGCGAGCGAATTTTTGATCCCTTTTTTACCACTCGGGTGAAAGGTACTGGTCTGGGTCTGGCTGTAGTAGCGATGACAGTGCGCAGTCACGGCGGCAAAATCAGTCTCGATGCCCGAGCCGATGGCGCTACCGTGTTTTGTCTCAAGTTCCCGCTCCAAAATTCTGCTACCGAGCAATCAAGGCCCGATTTGGTGGCTCATCAAAGTGCTCAAATAGCCCTCTTCGATGAGCACAGTTCCGACACTTCCGTTTTTGAAAGCGCGGCTTTTGATGATCGAGAGTTAGAACAGTCTGTGCAACGTGTTGGTGGAGGTCTTCGATGAGTGAGAATGGTTTAACTGTTTTGGTTGTCGAGGACGACGACCTGTTGCGCGAAGCACTCTGCGACACCCTGACTTTTGCCGGATACAGTGTCGAGTATGCCTGCGATGGCATTGAGGCTCTGGCTCTACTGCACCGCAAGTTGGTCGATCTGGTGGTCAGCGATGTGCAGATGGCGGCCATGGACGGACATGCCCTGTTACAAAATATAAAAAGTACCTGGCCAAGTTTACCGGTGGTGCTGATGACGGCTTTTGGCTGTGTCGAAAAGGCCGTAGAGGCGATGCGCGATGGCGCGGCAGATTATCTAATAAAGCCTTTCGAAGCCGAAGTGTTAATCGAAATGGTCAGCCGTTTCGCGACGACTAAAGGTAGCTCTGATTCCGGTGAAATGATTGCCGAGGATCCTCTGGCGCAACAGACCGTCGAGCTAGCGCGGCGAGTTGCCGCCTCCGATGCCACGGTGATGTTGAGTGGCGAGTCGGGTACCGGCAAAGAAGTGTTAGCGCGCTTTATTCATGATAGCTCAAGTCGCTGCGACGGGCCTTTTGTGGCGATTAATTGCGCGGCCCTGCCCGAAACAATGCTTGAATCAATTCTCTTTGGCTATGAAAAGGGTGCCTTTACCGGCGCTCATCAGGCCCGTGCCGGTAAGTTTGAACAGGCTCAGGGTGGCACGCTGTTACTCGATGAAATTTCAGAAATGGATGTTGCCCTGCAGGCCAAACTGCTGCGCGTCCTGCAGGAGAAAGAGGTCGAACGTCTCGGTGGTAAGGGCGCTATTGCTCTCGATGTGCGTGTGCTGGCGACGACCAACCGCGACTTGCGCAGCGAGGTGAATGCTGGCCGTTTCCGAGAAGATCTGTTTTATCGCTTAAACGTTTTCCCCATTGTCCTTGCTCCCTTGCGTGAGCGCCGGGGCGATATCCTGCCGCTGGTGAGCCGCTTTATTGAGGAGCAAAGTAGCGAAGGCCAGTCAGTGGCTTTATCGACTCAGGCTGAAAAAATACTGGAAGCCTATGCCTGGCCGGGCAATATTCGTGAATTACACAACGTTGTGCAGCGCGCAATGATATTGCTCTGCGGTAATACCTTGACCGAGGCAGATATTCATCTCGAAGACCCGGGTGGCAATTTATCGATACTGCCGGTCTGTGAAACACCTGACGCAACAAGTGAACAAGTGGATGGTTCCGCGCTGGAAAACGATCTGCGCAACCACGAGCAACAAATTATTGTCGATGCCTTAAAAGCGGAACACGGGCGACGCAAGGAAACAGCCGAACGCTTGGGTATTAGCCCCCGCACCTTGCGGTACAAATTAGCCAAGTTGCGTGACGATGGTATCGCCCTGCCAGGGCTCTACGGCACTTAAGTGCAATAGCGTCAGCCGTTAATTTTAAAAGACAGGCTAAACAAGATTAAGTTGAGGAATAAACAATGAGCCAGGTAGCGATCAATCAAGTGTTATCCCAGATGCGCGTACTCGAAGCGGCGGCGAAGTCGGGCGAAGGATCCGACATTGGTGGTGTGAGCGGCGGTGGCAGTGAGTTTGGCAAAGTGCTGGCCGAGTCTCTGGATAAGGTCAATGACACGATGCAACATGCCACGGAACTGAAAGATGGGTTTCAGCGCGGCGATGAAGGCGTGGAGTTACCCCAGGTGATGGTCGCTTTGCAGGAGGCCAGTATTTCCTTTCAAGCGATGACCCAAGTGCGCAATAAGCTCTTGTCTGCCTATCAGGACATCATGAATATGCCCTTGTGAAGGGCTTGAAGTTGAGCGCTAGCGAAGTGAGCAAAGTCGGAAAAAATGAGAAGGTGTACGGATATAGTGAAAATATTAACAGGGTGCGTGGAGGAGTAAGCTGAGATGGCTCTGGTAAATCAGGACAACATGGTCGGCCAGTTTGTTGGTATGAGCCGTTTGCCAGTGATCCGGCAGGTGGGCTTATTACTTGGGCTGGCGGCGAGTATCGCCCTTGGTGTGGGTATTTATTCCTGGGCCAAAGAGCCCAATTACGTGCCACTGTTTGACGGTATGAGCGGTGCCGATGCCGCTCAGGTAGTGACGATTCTCGAGCAAAGCAATACGCCCTATCGCATGCAGGGTTCGATGGTTGCGGTACCGGCGGGCAAAGTGCATAACCTGCGTCTGCAGTTAGCCAGTCAGGGGCTGCCAAAGAGTAGTAGCCCGGGCTTTGAGCTGCTCGATGAAGAGCAGAGCTTTGGCACCAGTAGTTTTATTGAGAAGGCACGCTTTAATCGCGCGTTGGAAGGGGAGTTGGCACGATCAATTACCACGCTCAACAGTGTCAAAGGTGCTCGAGTACATTTGGCGATTCCGAAAAAATCAGCCTTTTTACGCAATCAGCAGGGCGCGAGTGCTTCTGTGCTTATTAGTCTTTTTCCGGGTCGCAAGTTAAATCAATCACAGGTCGCTGGTGTGATTCATTTGGTGGCTTCCAGTGTGTCGGGGATGGACTCCGCTCAAGTGACTGTCGTCGACCAGCAGGGCAATTTGCTCACCGGTAACGGTAGCTCGTCAGCTATGGCGATGGGCTCTGAGCAGTTCACTTTTGCCACTAGTGTTGAGGAAAACTACTCCCAGCGTATTGTCGATTTACTAGTGCCAATAATGGGTGCCGGCAAGGTGCGGGCTCAGGTCACGGCCGATGTCGACTTTACGGCCATCGAGCGTACTAGCGAGACTTTCGGCCCTAATAATACGATGTTGCGCAGTGAGCAAACTTCTGAAGAACGCAGTAGTGATAACAGCAATGCTTTTGGTGGTACGCCCGGTGCCCAGTCTAACCAGCCAGCTGCGGCTGCCGCTGTGCCGGGTGCTGATACGGCGGCATCGAGTAATGCCAGTGCTGCCAGTCAAACGACCAAGCAAGCGACCCGTAATTATGAGCTGGACAAGGTCATCAGTCATATCAAAGAGGCGCCGGGGACGATTAAGAAATTGTCGGTGGCGGTACTACTGGATTATCGCGAGCAAACGAACGAGGCCGGTGATACCGAACGTCTACCTCTGCCCGATGAAGAAATTGAGCGTTTAACGCAGTTGGTGAAAGAGGCCGTTGGTTTTAACGAGGCGCGGGGTGACAGCGTTAATTTGATGAATGCCTCTTTCCTCGAGCCTGAGATGATGGAGCCCATGCCGGAGATTCCTGCTTGGCAGGAGCCCTGGGTGCTGGATATCGCCAAGCAAATCATTGGTGCCATCGGCATCCTACTGCTGGTCTTCGGCATTCTACGGCCGGTAATGAAAAGCCTGGCGGGCATTGGTAAGCAGAATGGGCGTGCAGTCAGTGGCGACCTACAGTTGGGTGCCGATCAGGTGACTCTCGGCGGTGTACCGCAGTTGCCTCCCGGTGTTACCAGTTACGACCAGCAAGTACAGTTGGCCCAGACTATTGCCGGCCAAAGCCCGAAGAGGGCGGCCAGTGTAATGAGTGGTTGGGTGCAGGATGGCTGATAAAGCGGAAGCCCTGAAAGGGGTCGAAAAAGCAGCTGTTTTCCTACTTGGTGTTGGTGAGCAGTCAGCGGCGCAAATACTCCGGCATATGGCCCCGAAAGAAGTGCATAAGATCGGCGCGGCAATGGCGACTCTGCGCACGGTATCTCGACAGCAGGCTGAAGAGGTCATTAGCCAGTTCACCGAATCTCTCGGTGAGGCAACCTCGTTTAGTGGCGATAATGAAGATTTTGTGCGCACCGTACTGCGTGAGGCCCTCGGTGAAGATAAGGCCGAAGGTGTTATTAATACGGTGATTATGGGCCGTGATTCAAAGGGCGTGGAGTCCTTGAAGTGGATGGACTCCCGCGCTGTTGCGGCGATGATTCGTGGTGAGCACCCGCAAATTATTGCCATTGTGCTGGCTTATCTCGATAGTGAGCAATCGGCAGAAGTGATCAAGCACTTGCCCGAATCAATTCGTAAGGATGCGGTGGTGAGAATTGCCCAGCTGGATGCGATTCATCCGTCGGCCCTCGTTGAGCTGGATGAAATCCTCGAAAAACAGTTTCGCGACGGCAGCCTGGCTCAGGCCTCGGCTGTTGGTGGCCTGCAGTCGACGGCCGATATTCTCAGTTACATCGACTCTGAGCTTGAGACCGAGCTTATCGAGGCCATCGCTGAAGTTGATTCGGAGATGAGCGATAAAGTGCGGGATCTGATGTTCGTCTTCGACAACCTGCTCGATATTGAGGATAGGGGTATTCAGCGCCTGCTGCGAGAAGTGTCCTCCGATGTGCTGGTTGTCGCCCTAAAAGGTGCGGATGCACCGGTGCGCAAAAAAATCTTTGGCAATATGTCCAAGCGTGCCGCTGAGATGATGGAAGAAGATCTGGAAACTCGCGGCCCAGTGCGGCTGAGTGAAGTTGAAGACTCTCAGAAAGAAATCCTGGCCGTTGCTCAGCGCCTGGCCGAAGAGGGTGAGATTACTCTGGGTGGCACCGGGGGTGACGAGTTTGTCTAAGGTAGTGCGCGCCGTTGACCAGCCCCACTTAACGCGCTGGCAGGCCCCCAATGTTGGCCATGTTGCTCGTCAGGCTCACACCGATGAGGAACTCGACGCCATTGAGCAACAGGCCCGCGCCAAAGGTTATGAGGTAGGGCGTTGGGAAGGGCTGGAGGCTGGTCACCAGGCAGTTCAGGATGGCGCCCAACGGCTGGCTCAACTCTACGATGAGGCCGCCCACCCCTTTCGCCAGATCACCGAAAGTGTTGAGAGTGAACTGGCGAAACTAGCTGCGGCTATCGCCAGAGAAATTGTTCGGCAGGAGTTAAAGACCCAGCCGGAGTTGATCCTTGAAACGGTTAGTCAGGCCTGTTCGGTACTGTCTGCATCGGCAAGAGATGTCGATGTCCACCTTCACCCAGACGATGTTGCCATCGTTAAAGACGGTCTGAAAGAAGATCCACCGGCCCAGCACTGGCGAATTATTGAAGATCGCAGCCTGGCGCGAGGCGACTGCCAGATTAACAGTAGTGCCGAATTTATTGACGCCACTCTGCAAAGCCGAATCGACGGCATTGTTGCCGGTTTATTATCCGCCGATCTTGGGGGTGATGAATGAGTCAGTCCCATGGTAGCGAAATCATAGGTGCCGAGCTGATCACCCGTCGTCTGGCGGCACGCAGTGAAGTCCTGCCGCGAGTGGTTGACCCTATGGCCATGGTCAGGGGTAAGCTGGTGAGAATGGTGGGCCTGACTCTGGAGGCGACGGGCTGTCAGGCTGCTATTGGCAGCCGCTGCCATATCACCGCCGCTACCGGGGCCTCGGTTGAAGCGGAGGTCGTGGGCTTTGGTGATGATCGATTGTTCCTTATGCCGATTGGCTCGGTACATGGTTTAACGCCAAATGCCCTGGTGACCCCCGTTCCCGGTGACACCGAAGTTGAGGTTGGCGATGCCTTGATCGGCCGCGTCATTGATGGCGCCGGTAACCCGCTAGATGGTGGCGATAAACCTGTGCTGGCGGGGCATACGACCCTTCAGGGCCAGCCCGTCAATCCTTTGAAGCGAGCGCTTATCACTGAGCCTCTGGATGTCGGCATACGCGCGATTAATGCCTTGCTGACGGTGGGCCGAGGCCAGCGTCTCGGCTTGTTTGCCGGTAGCGGCGTTGGTAAAAGTACCTTGCTGGGTTTGATGACCCAGTACACCGATGCTGACGTCGTGGTGGTGGGTTTGATTGGCGAGCGGGGTCGTGAGGTACAGGAGTTTATTGAAGAAACTCTGGGCCCGTCGGGTTTGGCGCGAGCCGTGGTGGTGGCATCGCCGGCCGATGACTCCCCCTTAATGCGTTTACACGGCGCGTGGCGAGCGACGGCAATCGCCGAGTATTTTCGCGATCAGGGCCTCAATGTCTTGCTGTTGATGGATTCGCTAACGCGCTTTGCTCAGGCGCAGCGGGAAATTGCGCTGGCTATTGGCGAGCCGCCGGTGACCCGAGGCTATCCGCCCTCGGTCTTTTCTCGCTTGCCACAACTGGTTGAACGAGCGGGCAAGATTGCCGGCAAAGGTTCGATCACCGCCATTTACACGGTGTTGATGGAGGGTGATGACGAGAATGATCCGGTGGTCGATTCAGCACGGGCGATTCTTGATGGGCACATTATTTTGTCACGACGTATAGCTGACTCCGGCCGTTATCCGGCGATCGATATCGAATCATCGGTGAGTCGAGTGATGAATCGTCTGGTTGGTCCGGAGCGTTTTCGACTGGTGCAAAATTTTAAACAGCTATACAGCCTCTATGAGCAAAACCGCGATTTGATCAGCGTTGGTGCCTATGTAAGCGGCAGCGATAAGCGTATTGATCAGGCGATAGAGGCTTACCCGCGCTTGCAGGGTTTTTTACGGCAGGAGTCTGGTCAAAGTGTGACTTTAGACCAGAGTTTTACCGCGCTTGATGGCTTACTGAGCAACATGCAGATGCCATCGTAATGAATGATGTTGTTTCACTTTCATAAAGTATGAATGGGTTGTTTGATGACTAAGGTACAGCGATTTCAGCAGTTGGAGAAAATGGCAGAAAATGCTTGCGATAAGGCCGGGCGAGAGCTGGGCCAGGCCCAGGATAATCACAGCAAAGAGCAGGATCAGCTCAATCAGTTAACGGGTTTTTTTGAAGAATACCGCCAGCGTTTTAATGACGCCGGCGCTACTGGCATGAATGCCCGGCAGATGGGTGATTTCCGTGCTTTTTTTGGTCAGCTGGATAACGCTATCGAAAGCCAGCGCCAAACCCTGGTCGATATGGGCGCTAAAGTGGCTGAACGCCAAACCGTCTGGATCGAGAAACACCAGCGTACCCAAAGCCTGTCCCAGGCCCTTGAGCAGATTGAAAAAGAACAGTTGGTCCAACGCAATAAGCGCGAACAAAAAGAAATTGATGATCGCTCCGGTCTTGCTGGGAAAAGTACCTGGGGCTAATACTTATACCCTTTCACCTCGTTGCAAGAGTGGGTTTTCAATCTTCCCTTTATATCCTTTTTATAAGAGCGCCGCATAATAATAAAGCTGGCCCGTGTTTTGCTGTTACTCAGTTGGAATGGTGATTTGAGATAATGTCCAGGGACATTATCCGCACCTGTATCAGCAGAGATAAACAAAACGCGAGGTTCTTATGCCACCACTTGTTCAGGTAGCTGCTCCAGCCAGTCAGAGTGCGCTAATGCTGACTGGCAGCCCATCGTCTGCGCCCGCGTCATCGACGAGAGAGGGTGGAGAAGGGGCTTTCTCCAACCACCTGAAGGCACAGCAGCACGGCAATCAAAACCAGGCGAGTGATCACGCCAGGAAAGAGCCTGAATCTACCGGAAAGCCAACAACGACAGACCGTGCATCTGAAAATTCAAAGCCTGAAAAAGGTCGCGATGAGGTCGTATCCAATGCGGCTGACAAAGAGAATATAGTGGATCGTAATGCAGGGAGGGGTTCATCAGAAGCCGCTTCGAAGACGCCTGCCAAACCAGACCTTCTCGCAAATAAGGGGCTGCAAAATGCGCCTGCTGTGGGCTTGTCAGACCTGGAGATAGAAACACCATTTGCCACGATGGGTGAACAGGTGCGGTCGCTATTGGCAGCTGATGATGAGGTTCATCCTGAATCTGCTGATACCGATGAAAGTATAATTATGGCCGCGGACGGCAATAAAGTGCCGCTGGAGGACGGGCTCTTGCCGCAGCAAGTTACTACTGGACTGGTAACAGAGTCCGTAGCAGAAGAACCTGTAGAAACAGCCTCAGCGCTTTTTGAGCTGGAAGGGGCTGCAGCATTACGCCAGGGGGAGGGGGTGCAAGCCGATGCGGAGGCAATCAGCTCTGTACTTGCTAGCCAAACTCAATCCAGTGAGTTGTCAGCCAAATCTAATCCAGCCTTGTCGAGTGTTGCCCCTGAGCTTGCACTCAATCTGGGGAAAACAATAAAGGCATCATTACTGGAGGGTTCGACACCTAAACCGCAGGCAGTAACACAAATAGTGGCTGACGCTTTATCGAATGGCACTGGCCCCAAAGAGAACTTTGAACAGGTGCGACAAAATATTATGGCGGCGATGGCTGGTAAGTCAGAGATGCCAGCTCCAGTAAATCTGGCATCAGCTGGTGCCGGGCATGAGGCGAGCGAAGCGGCCACCCAGGGATTAAGTTTTTCTAATCTTAGCGCCACCCTGGCTGCGACAGGCACTGAATCGGCAAGATATACGGCGACTCAGGAATCTACGCCTCCGCGCTTCTTTACGATGCAAGCACCCGCCGGTCAACCCGGTTGGGATGTGGAGGTAGGCAATCGCATTCGCTGGATGGTTGGGCAGAATAATTCCGGCGTTGAATTGCGCCTCAATCCACCCGAGCTGGGTAGTATTGAGGTCAAGGTGGCGACTGAAGGTGAGCGCACCAGTATTACCTTTTTCGCCGCCAATCCCGCTGCTCGAGATGCGCTGGAATTAGCCTTGCCGCGACTGCGTGAAATGTTTGCCGACAGTGGTATGCAGCTTGCGAATGCCGATGTTTCAGACCAGAGCCTACAACAGGAGCGTGAGCAATTATCGGGCTCTGAGGGGTTTTCGGCGGGCAGCGATACGGGTGAGGCAATGATACTTGAAGCGGGGCCTGAGCTTATCCCGGGAGAGCAGGCAGAGGGTCGCGGCGTTATTGACTACTATATTTAACCCGCGTAGCGTAAATCTCGGGGGCTTGCCCCCGAGCTGGATAGCGTACAATGGCACTAGCCATTGT
>JQIA01002323.1_pt1 | contig 10180 bp, 9 predicted proteins | sample 811431 | NCBI WGS metagenome assembly JQIA01 (sample SAMN02998118, study PRJNA258478) | marine sediment metagenome | biome: marine; feature: seafloor; material: sediment; isolation source: oil-polluted sediment collected from 3 locations (0.5 km, 0.7 km and 0.9 km)... | place: USA: Gulf of Mexico ... | reverse complement strand
GGGTTGAAACCTTCTTTAACAGTTACAGTATTAAAATATTGTGGTTTTGCTCTGTCAGGTAGTTGTGTTCTTTCACCATTAATATAAATATAACCATCTTTAATTTCTAATGAATCTCCAGGAATACCAACACAGCGTTTTACGTAATTAGATTTTTTGTCAATTGGTTTATCTATATGAATACGTGATTGATCTCTGAAAAACCGAACGGTATCTGTAGGCCAGTTAAAAACTACAATTTCATTCCTTTTAATATTTTCAAACCCAGGAATTCTAAAATAAGGAAGTTGAGGTTTTTTTAAGTAAGATTTTGTACCAACAAATGGCAAAGAATCATGTACCATTGGAGCAGCAATAGTGGTCATAGGTGCTCTTGCTCCGTAATGAAATTTACTTACAAATAAGAAATCACCTACTAATAATGATTTTTCTAATGATGAAGTTGGAATGGTGTATGGTTGCATAAAATAAGTATGAACCAGTGTAGCAGCAACAATTGCAAAAACAATTGAACTTACCCATTCACCAAGTTCAGTTCTAGATTGTAAACTTCTATCTTCAATATAGTTGGCATCACTTAAATAATTAATGTAATACGTATAAAAACCAAGTGTTAGAACTGCTAAAAAGGAATCAATTGTTGAGTTTTTACCGAAACTTCTTATTGTTTCAATCCAAATAACAGGGAACATTAGTAAATTAATGATGGGAATAAACAATAAAATAACCCACCAAGTAGGTCGGTTTATTATTTTCATAAGTACAATCGCATTATAAATAGGAACTATTGCTTCCCATGATTTTCTACCTGCTTTTACATATAGTTTCCAAGTTCCTATAAAATGAACTACTTGAATTATCAGAAAAAATATAAACCATTGAAACATTGTCATAATTTGTAATTTTTTAATATTATTTAATACCTAAAACGTCTTTCATTGTAAAAACACCCTTTTTATTAACTAGCCATTCTGCAGCAATTACAGCTCCTAATGCAAAGCCATTTCTATTGTGAGCAGTATGCTTAATATCAATAGTGTCAACTTCAGATTTATATTCAATTGAATGTGTTCCTGGTACATCAGAAATACGTTTTGCTACTATAGGTATTTCGGTATCGCTTTTTGTTACATTTAGCGCCCAATTATTTTTTGAAGTATGTTCTATAATTCCTTCAGCCAGTGTAATTGCAGTTCCACTAGGTTCATCTAGTTTTTTTGTATGATGAATTTCTTCCATTGAAATTTGATACTGACTTAAGTTTTTCATCAGTTTAGCTAAATACTCATTTAATTCAAAAAAGATGTTTACTCCTAAACTAAAATTTGATGCATATATAAAACCACCATTTTTATCATTGCAAATTTTCTTAGCATCTTCAAATTTATCTAACCATCCAGTAGTTCCACTTACTACAGGAACATTGTTATTTAAACAAGTTGAAATATTGCTAAATGCAACCGATGGAATACTAAAATCAATAGCTATATCTGCTAGAGTTATATCGTAATTTTTGGTGTTTTCATCAACTTTTAACACAATTTCATGTCCCTTTTGTAACGCAATTTGTTCAATTGTTTTACCCATTCTACCATAACCTAAGAGTGCTATTTTCATGTGTGTTTTTAAAATTTAAAATTAAGTTGCGCTCCAACAATTGTTCTGTTATTTGTTGTGTTTTTAATTAATTTAGGGCTTATGGTTAAACTATTATCAACATTATGTTGTAATAAATGCGCATTAGTACTAGCTTCAATTATTTGTAAAACATACAAGCCAGCAGTTACTAGTAAAGATAAATCTCTATCTTTTTTATAGCCTTTTTGAGCTGATATTAAAGCAGCTTCAGATAAAAATATATTTCCATTTAAACCGTCAAATTCATAAGGTTTTCCGGCTTTCATTAATTTAAAAGCTGTTCTAACTCTATTGTAATTTTTATTGTTTGTACTATAAAAATAAACTCCAGATCCTAGAGCTGCATATACAAAAGGAATTTTCCAATATTTTTTATTGTAAGCTTGCCCTAAGCCAGGTAATATTGCAGAATAAAAAGCTGCTTTTGATGGCGAAAGAGGATCGTAACCCAATAAATTACCAAATACAGTATCTTTAATTTTTAACACTGCACTTTCTTGAGAGAAACTAGCATTTATAGTTAAATATGTAAGTAGTAAAAATGTATATAACTGTTTTTTAAACACTATTCTAATAATTTTTTAAGCCTATTAAAGTCTTCTTCAGAATGGAAAGGTATAATAATTTTACCTTTGTCTTTACCAGCTAACTTTATATCAATTTTATGACCGAAATATTCACTAAAACTTTTTAGACCTTTAGTAATAAATTTTGGAGTTTCAACAAGTTCAACAGGTTGTTTTTTCGCAGTTGATGTTCCTTCTTTAAGTGTTTTAACTAATTGCTCAGTTTGACGAACTGATAATTTTTGCTGAATTATTTTTTCGTAAATACTTAATTGTTCTTCAGTTTTTTCAATAGCTATTAATGCACGTCCATGTCCCATAGATAAGAAGCCATCTCGCATACCTGTTTGAATAATTGGGTCTAATTTTAATAATCGTAAATAATTAGTAATTGTAGATCGTTTTTTTCCAACACGTTGACTCATTTTTTCTTGAGTTAAATCAATTTCATCAATTAATCGTTGATAAGAAAGTGCAACTTCAATTGGGTCTAAATCTTTACGTTGTATGTTTTCAACCAATGCCATTTCTAGCATTTCTTGGTCGTTTGCAATTCTTATGTATGCTGGTATTGTTGTGTTTCCAATTAATTTTGAAGCTCTAAATCTTCTTTCTCCTGAAACTAATTGAAATTTATTACCTGTTAATTTTCTAACAGTAATAGGCTGAATTACGCCTAATTCTTTAATTGAACTTGCTAGTTCATTTAGTGCTTCTTCATTAAAGTAGCTTCTTGGTTGAAAAGGGTTTACATCAATTAAGCCTAATTCAATTTCAACAATACTACCAACAATTTTATCAGCATTTTTGTCATTTGCTGAATTTATTTCAGAACTTGAATCGTTTAATAAGGCAGATAACCCCCTTCCAAGTGCTTGTTTTCTAACTGCTTTTGCCATCCTTATTATGTTGTTTTAAAATTTCATTCGCTAAATTAAGATAATTTACAGCTCCTTTACTCGTAGCATCATATGAAATAATGCTTTCACCAAAACTTGGAGCTTCACTTAAACGAACATTTCGTTGAATTATAGTTTTAAAAACCATATTTTGAAAATGCTTATTTACTTCTTCAACAACTTGGTTTGAAAGACGTAAACGCGAATCGTACATGGTTAATAATAGGCCTTCTATGTCTAATTCTGAATTGTGTATTTTTTGTACGCTTTTTATAGTATTTAATAATTTACCTAAACCTTCTAATGCAAAATATTCACATTGTATTGGTATAATTACTGAATCTGCTGCAACAAGTGCGTTTAATGTTATTAAACCTAGTGATGGAGCGCAATCAATTAAAATATAATCGTAATCATTTTTAATTTCTGCAAGTGCTTCTTTTAATTTGTATTCTCTTTTCTCTTTATCAACCAATTCAATTTCAATAGCAACTAAATCTATATGAGCAGGAATTATATCAACATTAGGTGAGTTTGTAGGTACTATTGCTTTTTTGGCTGAAATTGTATGTTCTAATAATTGGTAACTGCCATTTTCTACTTCTTCAACAATAATTCCAAGACCGGATGAAGCATTTGCTTGAGGGTCTGCATCAATTAGCAATACTTTTTTTTCTAACACACCTAAAGAGGCCGCTAAATTAATAGTTGTAGTAGTTTTACCTACTCCACCTTTTTGATTTGCAATTGCAATAATTTTTCCCATAAAAGAATATAGCGTTATATAAAGATGTAAAAATACAATTATTTATGGTTTTTAAAAGCGAATAATGTTAACAAAGAGATAAAAAGCAAAAGAGGTTGAAAATTTTCAACCTCTTTTGCTTTTGTTAGTTTTTAGAAGGAATGTTTTCTAAAATTGTGAGTAAATATTTCCAGAATTTTTGAGCTGATTTAATATTTGCTCTTTCATCGGGTGAATGGGCGCCTTGTATTGTTGGTCCAAATGAAATCATATCCATATCTGGATAATTTGTTCCTAAAATACCACATTCTAAACCTGCGTGGCAAGCAACAACATCAGCTTTACTTTCAAATAATTTTTCGTAAGTTTCAGTTAAAACGTTTAATATTTGAGAATTTACGTTAGGTTTCCATCCAGGATATGAACCTGAAAGTGTAACTTGGTAACCTCCTAATTCAAAAGCGGCTTTTAAAGTATTTGCTAAATCAGATTTTGAAGTTTCAACAGATGATCTTGTTAAACATAAAATGGTTATTTCTTCATCTTTAACAATTACACGTGCAACGTTATTTGAAGTTTCAACCAAGTCTTCCATATCATTACTCATTTTAAACACGCCGTTGTGTGCTGCGTAAATTGTATTAAGTAATGTAATTTGACTTATAGTTGTCATTACTTTTTTTGGAACTGTAGTTTCTGTAATTGCAATATCTAAATCAGCTTCAACAGTTTTAAAATCATTTTTTATATCATTAATTATTGAAGTAGCTTTCTTTAAAAAAGTATCTTTTTTAGCTTTATAAACTGATATAGTTGCAAAACTTTCTCTAGGAATAGCATTTCTAAGGCTTCCTCCGTTTATTTCTGAAACTCTAATAATTTCTTGAGTTTTGTATAACAAACGATTCATAATTTTATTGGCATTTCCAAGTCCTTTATGAATATCCATTCCTGAATGTCCTCCATTTAAACCAGTTATAGCAATTGAATAACCAATACTATTTGAAGGTGTATGTACTTCATGATATACGTTTTTAGCTGTAATATCAATTCCACCGGCGCAACCAATATCAATTTCATCATCTTCTTCAGTATCTAAATTCAATAATATTTCTCCATCTAAATAACCAGCTTGTAATCCCATAGCGCCTGTCATTCCAGTTTCCTCATCAATAGTAAATAATGCTTCAACTGCGGGGTGTTTGATTTCTTTTGAAGCCAAAACACTCATAATTGCAGCAACACCTAAACCATTATCAGCTCCAAGAGTTGTTCCTTCAGCTTTAACCCAGCCATCTACCACTTTCATTTTAATACCTTCAGTATCGAAATTAAAAATAGTATCTGAATTTTTTTGATGTACCATATCTAAATGCGATTGCATTACAATGGTTTTACGATTTTCCATACCTTTTGAGGCAGGTTTTTTAATAATTACGTTTCCAACGTGATCAACAACTGTTTCTAGGTTTAGTTTTTTTCCAAAATCAACCATGAATTGAATCACTTTTTCTTCTTTTTTTGAACCTCTAGGAACTGCATTTAAATCTGCAAAATTATTCCAAAGTGTAGTTGGTTCAAGTGCTCTTATATCTTTGTTCATTTTTTAATTGTTTTTATTATTGTATTTCTAGTACGGTTTCGCTTAAAGGTTTTCTTACTTTTTTTAATCCATTCATTACATCATCTTCTGCTCTAAAACCAACAGGAAGCAATAATACGGATTTTAAATTTAGTTCAGATAAATTTAATAATTCATCAACTTTATCGGGTACAAAACCTTCCATAGGGCAAGCATCAATTTTTTCAACAGCACAAACGGTCATTAAGTTTCCTAATGTTATGTATGCTTGATGTTTAGCAGAAAGTTGAATTTCTTCATTAGATTTGTTTTTGTACATTCCAATTAGTTGATCTCTAAATGTTGAAACAACTTCTTCAGAGGTTCCCCTAGTTTTAATTTCTAAATCAAAATATGCTTTTATATCATTAGTAGTTGTATTGTTTTCAATACATAAAACTAATAAGTGGGAGGCATCTGCAACTTGACGTTGATAATACGAAGCTTCTACAAATTTTTCTTGAAGTTCTTTATTTTGAATAACAATTAACTTAAGTGGTTGTAAACCAAACGAAGTAGCTGTTAAATTAAATGCTTTTTTTAGAGTTTCAATTTGCTGATTTGAAAGTTTTTTTGAAGGATCAAATTTTTTAGTAGCATATCTCCATTCTAAACTGTTAAGTATGTTCATTTTATAAAATTGTTTGCTCACAAAAATAATTTAAAAATACTAAAAACCGAGTAATTTTAGTGTTCAATTTTCATAACTAAAAGTTAATTTTTACTTTTATAATGTTAAAAACTGCTATGAAAGAAAACTTACTTCAATTTATTTGGAAACTTAAACTGTTTTCATCTAAAAAAATGTGTACCACTAAAGGTAAATCTATTGAAATTATTTCAGTTGGAACTGAAAATTTGAATTCTGGTCCCGATTTTTTAAATGCTAAAATTAGAATTAACAATCAACTTTGGGCTGGAAATGTTGAAATTCATATCAATTCATCAGATTGGTACGTGCATAATCATGAAATAGATGAGCGTTATGATGCGGTTATTTTACATGTAGTTTGGGAGCATAATATTGAAATTTTTAGGAAAACAAATTTAGAAATTCCAACGTTAGAACTTAAAAATTATATTTCAAAAAATGTATTGTATAAACACTCACAACTTTTTTCAAAAGCTAAAAAATGGATTTATTGTGAAAATGATATTACCGCAGTAGATTCATTTATTGTAAATCATTGGTTAGATCGTTTATATTTTGATAGGTTAGAGCAAAAAGCTATCCAAATTAAACAACTTTTGGCAAAAACTAATAATAATTGGGAGGCTACTTTATTTGTTTTGTTAGCCAAAAATTTTGGTTTAAAAATTAATGCAGATGCATTTATAAATTTTGCTAATTCGTTTGATTTTTCATTAGTTAGAAAAGTTTCATCAAACAAAGAACAATTAGAAGCGTTGTTTTTTGGACAGGCTGGTTTATTATCAAATAATCATGAATCGGAACATTTTAGGAAATTAAGACAGGAATATGATTATTTAAAGTTGAAGTTTAAGTTAACTCCAATTTCAACAGGACAGGTTCAATTTTTTAGATTGCGCCCAAATAATTTTCCAACCATAAGATTATCTCAGTTAGCTTCTTTATATAGTTTACATCAAAGTTTATTTTCCAAAATAATAGAACTGAATACCATTGAAGAGTTTTATGAGTTGTTTTCAGTTTCAACTTCAGTTTTTTGGGAAACACATTATACGTTTAATAAAGCATCTAAGCGTAGCATAAAAAAAATAACAAAACCATTTGTTGATTTATTGTTAATTAATACAATTATTCCTTTGAAATTCATGTATTTAAAAAGCATGGGGAAAGATGATTTCAGCTCTGTAATTGAAATTATTGAGCAAATTAAACCAGAAAAAAACACTATAATTTCTAAGTTTAAAGAACTCAAAATTAATTCATCAAATGCACTTCAAACACAATCTTTATTACAACTAAAAAATGAATATTGTAATAAACAACGTTGTTTGCAATGTTCAATTGGTAAGGAATTACTTGAAAATTAAGTTTATGATTTATTAGAATTATAAAAATCTTTTACCCAAGCAACCATTTGATTTTCGGTTAATAGTTTTGAATTAGAAACGCCTTTTAATTTTTTTGCTAATTGCATATTGTTTTTAATTTCTTTTTCAAAAATATTTTTCATTTTTGAGGGACCAAATAGTACCAATGAGTTGCAAGTTTCAACCTCTTTGAAAAGGTTTTTTATAAATTGATTGGTTTGCTCGTGCTTACGGTTTAGTTTATTTTTTTCATAAGTCAAATATTGACCTCCAAATCGGCCAAACTTTTTAGATTCTCCAGCAACACGCTCTCTTGTTTCAATATTTGATTCAATTACTTTAACCTTGTGATTACTTGTTGAAAGTTTAATGATAACGGCTTGTTTTGTGTCAATCCAAATTCCAATATTTTTTTTCATAATTGTTAATTTAAGCGATTAAACAATTGAGACAGAAGTAAGTACTAAATTACTAGTATAAATTTACAAAAAAATCAACAAATTTTTAGTGAATACTAAAAAAAGCTGCAACAATAATTGTTACAGCTTTTTAACGTAATTAAATTGATTGAATTATATTTTAAAAACAATACTTGTTTTCTGCAATTACTTTTTCAGCTATTATTTTACGTAATGCTATTGGATTTGGATTGTTTACATATTTTGTAAAACGTTTTAAGCCCATAAGCATCATTCTTTGCTCATCTCCTTCAGAGAAGTAGAGTACAGCTTCTTTTCCAAAATTATTTATTTTTTCAATAGCATTATATAAATTTAACTTTGCCATTGCTACTTGAATTTCTCCTTCTTTTTCAGAACTTAAACTAACAACTTTTTCAGCTTTTAAAATTGCAGATTCAGCCATGTAAATTTCAATCATAACTTCTGCAGCTGCTAAAATTAATTGTTGATGATTGTCTAAATCAGCTCCATAAGATTGTACAGCTTTTCCTGCAATCATTAAGAAAGCTTTTTTCAATTTTTCAATCATTGCTTTTTCTTCTGATAATAATTCAGAAAAATCTGGAGTATCAAATGATGGTATTCCCATTAAACTATTTCCAACTTCCATGGCAGGTGTAATTAAATCAATTTCACCTTTCATTGCTTTTTTAAGCAGCATTCCAACAGTTAAAAGTCTGTTTATTTCATTAGTTCCTTCATAAATTCTTGTGATACGAGCATCTCTCCAAGCACTTTCCATTGGTGTATCTTTAGAGAATCCCATTCCTCCAAATATTTGAATACCTTCATCAGAAACATATTGTGATACTTCAGAACCAAATACTTTTATAATAGCACATTCAATTGCATATTCACTAAAAGCAGTTAACTCAGCTTCTTGATGTGATTTACCATCGGCCAATAAAGCATCAATCATATTTTGAATATCTTTTGCAGCTCTATAAGACCCAGCATCAAGTGCGAATGTTTTGGTGCTCATTTCAGCATATTTTTTCTGAATAGCTCCAAAATTTGAAATTGCTGTTTTAAATTGTTTACGCTCATTACCATATTTAACAGACTCGGTAATAATTCTTCTACTTGCATCTAAACAAGCTGCGCCCAATTTAATACGACCAACATTTAATGAGTTTAAAGCTATTTTAAAACCTTCACCTCGGCCAGCTAACATATTTTCAACAGGTACCAAAGTATCATTAAAAAATACTTGACGAGTTGAAGATGATGAAATACCAAGTTTGTGTTCTTCTTCACCTAATGTTACGCCGTTTGGATTGTTTTTATCAAATTCTAAAATAAATGCAGTGATATTTTTATCATTTTCTATACGCCCAAAAACGATGAAGATTTCAGCAAAACCTGCATTTGAAATCCACATTTTTTGTCCGTTAATTTTATAGTGTTTACCATCAGCAGTTAATTCAGCAGTTGTTTTTCCTGAATTTGCATCACTACCAGCACCAGGTTCAGTTAAACAATAAGCACCAAACTTTTCGCCTGAAGTTAAATAAGGTAAATATTTTAGTTTTTGTTCTTTAGTACCGTATAAGAAAATTGGCATTGTTCCAATACCTGTGTGTGCACCAAAAGCAGTTCCTAGTGAACCTGTTGCAGCTGAAATGTAGTCTGTAACTAACATTGTTGAAACAAATCCCATTCCAATTCCACCATATTCTTCAGGAATTGAAACACCTAAAAATCCCATTTCACCAGCTTTACGCATTACCTCTTCAGTTAAAGCATAATCTTTATTTTCAAAACGTTCTTTTAAAGGCCAAACTTCACGGTCAATAAATTCAATAACCGCATCTTTCATCATTTTTTGTTCTTCATTGAACTCTTCAGTGATAAATATATCTTCAGCTTTAATTTCTTTAATTAGGAATTCTCCTCCTTTTATTGTTGCCATTTTAAGTACTATTTAGATTTTTAGATGATTTATTTTAATAATTCGTAAACTCCAGCTGCACCTTGTCCGGTTCCAACACACATGGTAACAATACCATATTTGTTTTTCCTCCTGCGCATTTCGTTAAATAGTTGAACAGAAAGTTTTGCACCAGTACAACCTAGTGGGTGACCTAATGCAATAGCGCCGCCATTTACATTTACAATATCTTGGTTAATGCCAAGTTCTCTCATTACAGCTAAAGATTGAGATGCAAATGCTTCATTTAACTCAATTAAATCAATATCATTTAATGTAAGATTTGCTTGTTTTAATGCTT
>JQIA01002322.1_pt1 | contig 10186 bp, 7 predicted proteins | sample 811431 | NCBI WGS metagenome assembly JQIA01 (sample SAMN02998118, study PRJNA258478) | marine sediment metagenome | biome: marine; feature: seafloor; material: sediment; isolation source: oil-polluted sediment collected from 3 locations (0.5 km, 0.7 km and 0.9 km)... | place: USA: Gulf of Mexico ... | reverse complement strand
GCACTATGGTCAACAATAAGAGGAATCTTACTATCAACCGGGCCGATAGAGCCTGGAGTAACACCTAACTGTTTAACGATTTGTTCATCTGTTGCCATTTCAGGCTCTTCAAAGTTAAACTCAGGTAATTTGCTCAGTTTGACCATGTTAAGATCGTGATCACCTCTTAGGCAAATAGCAATAAGCTGCTCCTCAGCATTGACCACAATGAGAGTTTTAACAACCTGACTTGCTTCAATTTCTAAAAATTCACAGACATCCGCTATGGATTTCTGGTTTTTCGTTTCAACTTTTGTCATGTCTTGTGCTGGAGAAGGTCTTTCACCCTTAGGTGCGATAGCTTCGGCAAGCTCAATGTTGGCTGCGTATTGGCTTACTGTTGAAACAGCAAGTCCATCTTCACCAGAATCGGCCAGAACATGAAACTCATGAGAAGCGCTACCGCCAATCGCTCCGGTATCTGCTGCAACAGCTCTGAATGTTAAGCCTAGGCGTGTGAATATTTTTTCATAGGCCTGGTACATTTTTTGATACGTTTCAGCAAGAGACTCTTCGTCTATGTGGAATGAGTAAGCATCTTTCATGAGAAATTCGCGTGCCCTCATGACGCCGAAGCGTGGGCGTGTTTCGTCTCTAAATTTGGTTTGGATCTGGTAGAAAGTGATAGGCAGTTGCTTATAACTCTTGATTTCTGCCCGTGCAAATTCGGTTATAACTTCTTCGTGTGTCGGGCCAAAAGCATATTCTCTACCGTGTCGGTCAGTCATTTTTAATAGTTGGTTGCCAAACTTCTCCCATCGACCTGTTTCGTTCCACAGTTCGGCAGGTTGTACGTTTGGCATAAGCATTTCCAGTGCTCCGGCATTATCCATTTCTTCTCGAACGATACGCTCAACTTTTCTCAATACACGTAAGCCTAAGGGCGTCCAGCTGTATATGCCTGAAGTGAGTTTGCGAATCATACCGGCTCGCAGCATTAGCTTGTGGCTGGTAATTTCGGCATCGGCAGGACTTTCTTTTACGGTGTTAAGGTGAAACTGTAGAGTGCGCATTATAAATTCTTAAAAACTATTCAGAGCAGACAATTTTAACATTGAATGCGTAGGTAATCCCATATAATTATTGGCGCAAATTTATTCAAGATGAAATTTTCTGCAATCACTTTAAAAGCTGCCGGGCCGGCCTGTATTTTTGAACAAAAAAAAGACCTCATAAAGAGGCCTTTTTACCGTCAGTTATTGTTTCTAGCTAAAAAGAAACACCGGTGTCAGTTGAGCAGGTACTGGTAGCAGCTTCGCATATTTTATAAACATATGTCGCACCACCTTTAGAACCTATAGCATCTGTATAGTTGCCATTGTTGGCGGTAGTTGATATTAGGTTGTTGTCGCGGTAAACATCTACTTGGTTTGAGTTGGCGCCAGACCAGCTCAGGTCAACACTGTGGCTTCCGCGAACTTTATATCCTGTAGCCGTGACAACAATACCTGTTGTTCCGCCGCCACCGCCCGTGTTTCCTGCCAAATTATCAAGTGCTGCTTGCGCTTGGACCAGACCAAAGCCATATGAGTTATCTCTGCCCGTAGAACCTAAATCTTCAGCGCTTGCTGCAAGAGCATCGCGAATTTCCTGGTTGCTGGCAGATGGATAATGTCCCCAGACAAGAGCTGCAACAGCTGAAACATGTGGAGTCGCCATGGATGTGCCGTTGTAATAGTCGTAGCCGGATGTATTGCTCATATATGTGCTGGTCAGTGTGCCGGTAATGCCGATTGCGCTTGTAGTTATCAATTGGCCATCTTGCTGGCTTAGGCTAATGGCGGGTATGGTGCTGCTATTTCCAGCGCCTAATGTGCCGGCAAAACCACCTGCTTCATTGTTGTAAATAATAACGCTGGTTGCACCACCATTTTGTGCATTTATGACTTTATCATAGAAGCTGATATTGCCACGTTCACATAAAACCATCATGCCGGACCATGTGCCTGAATTCTCACAAAGGCCGCCATCTACGGCAATGCCATTTGCACTACCTTCGACTGCAAACTCAATTTGCCCACCGGTATATGTTGCTCCGCCAATACTGACTTCAGCAACAGTTTTGAACGGTAGTGTGGATAATATTGAAACACCGGGAGCTGCAAGTTCTACTTGATTATTTTTTTGAGAAAAATCAGCGACTGCTTTGTTGGAGTCAATGGCAGCAACAGAAATAACAGAGTCGTAAGAAGCTGGATATGACATAGTTGTTGAGCCATCATTACCTGCGGCAGCTATAGAGAGAATGCCTGCGCTATAAGCGTTGTTAAAGGCATTTTTCTCAGATGGGCCACGACCTTTTGCTCCGCCTAAGCTCATGCTGACAACATTGGCACCTGCATCAACACACTCTTGTAGTGCACTAATAAGATCCGAAGAATAAGCCCAGCCACAGGATGCGCCATCAAATACTTTAACAATATGCAGGTTAATATGGCTGTTGGGCAACACTCCTACAATACCGGTTTGGTTGCCTGACGTAGCGGCAATTGTGCCGGCAACATGTGAGCCATGTCCGCAGCTATCTTCATTCCATGCACCTGAGGCAGGGTTGTCGTTTCCTGTTACACCGGAGGAAGGCAGATCTTCATGTGCTATTTGATAACCCGAGTCAATGATACATACCATGGGTGACGAAGGGCCACCACTTAATGCAGCAGCTTGAACCATGGTCACGCCATATGGCACTGTCTCTGCTAAAGGGTAGCGAATGGGGTCTTTGTCTACGGCAAGAATGTTGGGGTTGTGCATTAAGCCGGTAATAGCTTGAAGCGGTAGAGTAACGGCAGCCGAGCTTAAGCTTGGGAATTCATAGACAATGCTGCCACCTGCGGTACCAATTTGCTCTTGTACTGAACGCTGGTTATAGTCCTTAAATGAAACAATATAACGACCTAAGGTATTCTGAGTCGAGGCTGCTGCATTATCAACAGCGAATACTGTAGCTGTTGAAAGTAGACCTAGCAAAGTTGCGGTGAATAATGCTAAGAAACGGTTGTTTTTCATAAATTTCCCCATAAATACGGCAATAGCAGATCGCGGAATACCTGCTTATAGACTCCTGTGATTTTTCCATAAGTTAAGATAAATGTAAAGATTAATGCACTTTTATTGGCTATTTTCACCAAAAACTTGAGTTATTCCATGTTATTTTGATAGGATGTTCTCATTGGGTAATAATGTGTTGTTTAAGACAGCGCAACAATAGTAATGGCTTATACGTCTGTTATGGAGTGACGAAAGTGAATAAGATGATTCAGCAAAGAACACAGTTTGCAAATGAAGTTCAAAAGGTTTTGGTGAAAACATGCCTTAAGATAATGCGTCCGTTAGTACGTGTATTGTTGCGTAATGGTATTCCATATCATGCTGCTTCAGATTTATTGAAATGGTCATATGTTGAGGTGGCCAAATCTGATTTTCGTTATGCTGGTCGAAAGCAGTCGAAAGCAAGGCTTTCCATATTAACGGGTTTAAGCCGCGTTGAAGTTGACCGTGTGATGCGCAGACCAGAGCCTGTGGATGATCCTGAGTTAGCGCTTTATAACCGTGCAGCACGTGTTGTTACGGGCTGGTTAGAAGATAGTGATTTTCATGAAGGAGATGATCCGTCAACTTTGCAGGTTGATACTGTAGGCACCGGATTTACAGAACTTGTAAGGCGTTATAGTGGTGGCGCGCCTGTACGGGCAATGTTGGATGAGTTAGTGAGAGTCAATGCTGTTGAGTTTATTTCTGATACGGAAATACGATTGGTAAGTCATGCTTTGATAGCCCAGTCTGATGATCATGAAGTTGAGAAGTTGGCAATTCTTGGTGTTGCTGTCAATGACTTGCTTGAGACCTTGGATCATAATATTTACAGTAAGTACGGCAGAGGCCGTTTTCAGCGTGTGATCTTTAGCCAAAAGGTGCCTGTTGAAAAGCTGGGCCAATTAAGACGCTATGCTTTTGATGAAGGGCAGGTGAGTTCGGATAAGTTTGATCAGAAGCTTTTTGAGCTATCTGAGCAAGAAGGCGTGTCCGGGCAAACAGCGCGTGCAGGTTTTGGAATCTATTATTTTGAAGATTCGCATTCGGACCTTAAAAAATAATCTGGTTGGCAAGTCTATCGGATTTTTAGTTATAGCCCGCTACTGAATTCAGCGGTTAGATATTGTGATGTTGGCACGTCCTTGTGCCAATGTAATTATCGTTTCATAAGCTTAATTAGTCTTTCCTGCAAGTTCAGCAAGAAGATCCGCTTGATGTTCTTGGGCCAGAGGATCAAGAATGATGCTCAAGTCTCCTGTCATAAACTCATCCAGCTTATATAGAGTGAGGTTTATTCTATGATCCGTCACACGCCCTTGAGGGAAATTATAGGTTCTTATTCTTTGTGATCTATCGCCACTTCCTACTTGAAGTTTACGATCTGCAGCTTGTTCGGCGTGTTGCTTGCGTTGTTCTGCATCAAGAATTCTAGCTTGTAATAGGCTCAAGGCACGCGCTTTATTTTTATGCTGTGAGCGTTCGTCCTGACATTCGACAACAGTGCCTGTTGGTAAATGCGTAATTCTGATGGCAGAATCGGTTGTGTTTACATGCTGCCCACCTGCTCCGGATGCCCGGAATGTATCGATTTTCAAATCAGATGTTTTAATCGTTACTTCATCAATTCGTGCTGTTTCAGGAAGTACTGCGACTGTGCATGCAGAGGTGTGGATTCTTCCCTGTGACTCGGTGTCTGGTACGCGTTGAACCCGGTGTGCTCCAGACTCGAATTTTAGTTTTGAATAAACGCCCTGGCCAACAATTCTCGCAATAACTTCTTTAAAGCCACCATGCTCACCGGCATTGGCACTTAAGATTTCAATTGTCCAGCGATTGCTTTCGGCAAAGCGAGTGTACATTCTGAGTAAGTCACCTGAAAATATGGCGGCTTCATCGCCACCGGTGCCAGCTCTTATTTCCAGAAAGATATTGCTTTCGTCATTCGGATCTTTGGGTAAAAGCAATAATTGCAGGCGACTGTCCAGTGATTCGATTTGAGCAAGAGCAAGCTGTTTTTCTTCTTTTGCCATGGCTTGCATGTCCGGATCGCTATCCTTCATCATCTCTTCAGCTTCTTGAAGGTTGTCATCAGCTTCACAATATTCCGTCCATGCCTGACTGATGGGTTCGAGTTGAGAGTACTCGCGTGATAGCTCGGTAAATTTGTTTTGCTGTGAAATTATATTGGGATCGCTTAATAGCATCCCAACTTCCTGGTGACGCTCAGAGAGTTGTTCCAGCTTGAATCTTACGGATTCTTTCATGACTTAGTGTCCAGTCCAAATAATAATGTGGCGGCGGAAATGAGCTCGTGATCTTCACGTCCTCCTGCCTGGCGCATTACCGTACTTGGTTTATGTAGAAGTTTGTTGGTGAGTCCATTGGCTAGAAACTCCAGTGCGGCATCAGCGCCTTTTGACTCGCTGATGCGTTTAGCCTTGCTGAGTAATATGTTTTTTTCCGCCTCGGCTTGCTGTCTCAGGTTGTGAATAAGTAGGCAAACATCCTGTGCTTTTAGCCACTCCATAAAGTGTGCACTATGTGTGAGAACCAATGATTCTGCTTCTTCTGCGGCTCTGCGTCTGTTTTCAAGGCCTGCATCAACAACGTTTTTTAAATCATCAACTGTGTAGAGGTAAACGTCATTGAGCTTGCCGACTGTTTCATCGATATCTCTTGGAACAGCGATGTCCACCATGAAGATAGGGCTGTGATTGCGTTTTTTTATGGCATGTTCAACCATTTCTTGCGTGATGACAGTGTGAGGCGCGCCAGTTGAAGAGATGACAATATCTGCTTCAAAAAGGTGGTCCTGTAGATCGTCAAGAGCAACTGGATACGCGGATAGCTGACTTGCGAGGCTTTGTGCCCGTGAAAGTGTACGGTTGGCAATAATAATGCGTTTAGCACCATGTGTACGAAGATGCCTGCCGGCAAGTTCGATCATTTCTCCTGCGCCAACAAGTAGTACTGTGAGCTCTTCGAAGCTGGCAAAAATCTGCCCAGCTAGTGACACAGCAGCATAAGCTACGGATACGGCACTTGCACCAATTTTTGTGTCCGTTCTTACTTTTTTGGCAACAGCAAAGCTATCTTGAAAAAGCCGGTCCAGTGGCTTGCTTAAGCTAGCGGATTTTTGTGATCCTCTATAAGCATCTTTTACCTGACCTAAAATCTGTGGTTCTCCGAGCACCATGGAGTCAAGCCCGGTTGCTACACGCATTAAGTGGCGAACAGATTCTTTTTCCTGGTGGGAAAATAAGTAATCATTCAGGCTGCCGGGATTCATGTTGTGATAGTCATGGAGCCAGTTGCTTATTGTGGGGATGTACTGCTCACCTTCAAGCTCACAATAAATTTCCATGCGGTTGCAGGTTGACAATATGACAGCGCCCAGCACGCCGTCCAACTGCTTGAGGTTTTCAAGAGCAGCTGTAAGTGCATGTTCGGCAATTGAGATACTTTCTCGTATTTCAACCGGTGCTGAATTGTGATTGACGCCCAGAGTCAGGAGCATGAATAGTTCTGAATGTTAAAACCTTGCAATTTTCCCATATTGACAACTAAGTGCAAGTCTTTTTGTGTATTTTGCTGAAACAGAAAGAATAACCTTGTGACTGTTCGAGAACCGTTATCATTATAGAAAATGCTCAAGTAGTTGAAAAACTAAGGTGTTGCTTAGTAAAATTATGAGCATTTTCAGTAGGTGCTTCGCTTTCAGGCAGGTTTTCTGAGGGTCTCAATCTATCCAGGAGTTGCTCAGCTAGGCATATAAAAAGCATTAAGTTTATTGCCATCAAGGTCGCGGAAGTAGCCGGCGTAAAAACCTCCTTCACCACGTGGGCCTGGTTCGCCTTCATCGCTTCCACCAAGTTCAAGGGCTTTTTTGTAGAAATCATCCACTTGTTCGGTAGAGTTCATGACAAGGCTTATCATAACTCCGTTGCCAATGGTGGCGGTTTCTCCGTCAAATGGTTTGATGATTGATACAGCTGGCGAGCCTGGTGCATTTGCCCACGCGATAAATCTATCTGATTCCATGAAGCGAGCAGCACCAATAGTTCCAAGTAAGGCGTCGTAAAACTCAGCCGCTTTATCGAAGTCATTTGTTCCTAACGTGATGTAACCAATCATATGAAACCTCTTTGAGAGTTAGTTGTCGTTATAGCTGTATGTCATTTTGACGTGGGTGGAGCCACCATATAATCTATATGTCGTGATATCAACGAAGTGATGGTAGCGTTCATACATAAAGATCATGTTAATGTGTGCTTAAATGGTTGGGTTGTCAAGAAAATTCCGATTAATGGGATAGTGGTTGAGCGCAATATATGCGGCTTGCTGCCATTCACTCAATGGGACTTAATAGCTGACTAATTGAATGGCTGCAAACACAGAGATCGGTTACACTGAAAACTGAGGATTTAGACTTGGACTGTACCTTGAGATATATTTTAAAAACCTTGTTAACTTTGTGTGTGCTTTTGTTGGCAGCATGTCAATCAGCACCGGTCAAAGATGTTGAATCTAGAGATGTTTCTGGATCTATAGACCCATCAGCATTGGCAGTCGTAGAAAAAAAACGTGTTTATGCAATAACTGAGCAAGGCTTAGGTGATATTCTTGCGGCGGAATGGCAAGGGCAGGCAAGGGCTTTTGATGAAGCAGGAAGATTGTATTCTCGTGCGGCAATGGAGACGGATGACCCTGAGGTGACAAGTCGTGCTGTTGTTATTGCAACATATAATGAACAATGGGGGCAGGTGTTAACGCTTTCTCGCCATTGGGCTCAGCTACAGCCTGAAATAATTAAACCGTTGGAGTTTCAGTTAGTTTCTGCATTACATCTTGATGATACCGATAGCGCTAAATCAAGCATAAACAAAGTCATTGAGCTGGCGGTTAAAAAACAACTACCTGCGTGGCAGTTGGCAGCACAATCAATTGTTAGGGCGCATGCTGCTCCTGGAGTCGATGATCTCTTAAGGTGGTTAAAAGCAGAAGCTCCTGTTGAGAGCCATGCTTATATTGTTTTAATACAGAGTCAGCTTGCCTACAAACATAAAAATCATGAAAGCGCTCAGGTGTTGGCTCGTAGCGCAGTGGCTTTAGACCCAGAATCTAAAGATTCGTATATTTGGCTAGCTCAACTGGCGCGCAAATCAGGTGATATGCATGCCTCACTTGATGCGCTGAAAAATGCACTTCAGTTAGATGAGTCCGACCAAGCATTGAGGGTGGAAATTGCCCAAACTCTTAAGGCTTCAGGTGATATCAAATCAGCTATTAGCCTGCTCCTTGATGGTGATGACTCACCTGAATTATTAGCCTTGGCTGGCATGATGTTAGTCGATATTGATAAGCCCAGAGCGCTTAAGATTCTTGATGCCTTAGGTTCTTTGGCGGTTACGCCTCTTGATTTATATCAAACAGGGCTTCTTGCGGAAGTTCTTGGTAGAAATGAGCAGGCTGTTGCATATTACCACCAGGTCAGAGATGCTCCTTATCGAGCAGATGCTGCATTGAGAGAGGTTGTTGTTCTGGATAAGCTGGGTCGAATGGAGGCCGGGCGTTCTATATTGCGGTCTATTCGTCACTGGCAGGAGGCTGACTGGCCTCAATCCTATCTTTTTGAGGCGGATATGTTATCAAGAGCAGGCCAGTATCAAGAGTCATTTGATGTATTGACCCGCGGCTTGGGGCTTGAGCCGGATAATGTGGAGTTACGGTATGCACGGGCTCTCGGTGCTGAAAAAGTAGGTCGGATTGATATTTTAGAAGGCGACCTGCGGGCCATTTTAATGGAAAAGCCGGAAGATGCAGATGCCCTGAATGCATTGGGTTATACCTTGGCAGATCATGGTTATCGTTTAGATGAGTCCTATGACCTGATAAGTCGGGCGTTACAGATTAACCCCCAGTCTCCTGCTATTCTTGATTCTATGGGGTGGGTGCTATATAGGCAGGGTAAAGCAAATGATGCTTTGATCTACTTGCAGCGAGCGCTAAGCGCCAAGTTTGATGCTGAAATAGCGCTACATTTGATTGAAGTCCTGCATGGGTTAGACCGCATGTCAGAGGCCCTGGACTTGTTGGGTAGGGTGAATGTACCTGGGCCTAGTTTTGAAAAAATACAAGCTCTGATAAAGCGATTGGGCTTAAGTGCCGAGTGAAAAATTTATGCGACTTATGCAAGTAAAACGGCTGTGGCTGATTTTGTTTTTTCTGACAATTGCCGGAGGATGTACTCAACCGGTTAAAAAACACATGAGCCGACTTCAGCAAAGTGGCTTGGCATCGATCCAAAGTTGGGAGGCACAGGGCCGGGGAAGTTATAGGTCCGGTAAGGATGGTGGTGGCTTTTCATTTGACCTGAATGTTTCCAGCCAGCGTACACATCTTAAGGTATGGTCAAACCTAGCTGGTAAGTCTATTGATGTTGTTATTTTGGATGATGTGGTTCAGGTGAAACAAGGTGACCAGTTAAGACTTTACCGTTCTGTTGAGGCTTTTTCTGAGCTTGAATTGGGATGGGATGTGGGTTTTGATCAGGTTTTGTATTATGTCAGAGGGTTGATTCCTGAGGATGCGGGTTTGGATGTGTCTTATAATGGGTCTATTCTTGAGGCATCAAATAAAGAAATAGAGTACAAGGCTGAGCGCTTTAAGTCTTTTTGTGGTCAGGATGTTCCGACTAAAATTAAGCTGATTCATAAAGAGACTAGCCGTCTGGTGTTGGTTGTAAAGAAATGGCATCTGGGTTGTGAGGTTTAATGATGCATTCACTTACACTAAGCGCGCCGGCAAAAATAAATCTTTTTCTTCGGGTTTTAAAAAAAAGAGCAGATGGATATCATGATCTGCAAACAGCTTTTCAGTTTGTTTCTTTATGCGATCAATTGCATTTTGAGAAAACGACAGGTTCAATACTGGAGCGGAACTATGATTTGCCCGGTGTTGATTTCGAACAAGACCTTGTGGTTAAAGCGGCAAAAGCGCTTTTTAAGTTTGCCGGGTTGCCTGTTCCTGGGGTGAAAATTACTCTACAGAAAAACATTCCTACTGGAGCCGGGCTTGGTGGTGGTAGTTCGGATGCAGCAACGGTTCTTTTAGG
>JQIA01002321.1_pt1 | contig 10187 bp, 13 predicted proteins | sample 811431 | NCBI WGS metagenome assembly JQIA01 (sample SAMN02998118, study PRJNA258478) | marine sediment metagenome | biome: marine; feature: seafloor; material: sediment; isolation source: oil-polluted sediment collected from 3 locations (0.5 km, 0.7 km and 0.9 km)... | place: USA: Gulf of Mexico ... | reverse complement strand
GTTTGTCTGATCCCAAATAATGTTCCTATTTGTATTTACTGCTTCACTAAAAGATTGTTTCATAATATTTGTAGCTTTACCAATAAATCTATCAAACCCTTCAGAATATGTAATGCCTTCCTCTGTACATAATCGTTCAATTTCATTATCACTGGATACAACAACATACTCATCATCAACACCACCTAAAAACTTATCACACCACGTTGATTTTCCAGAGGCTGGTGCACCTATAAGTATAACTATCCTTGGTTGTAAATCTGACATTCCATTATTCCTTATCAATTATATATCGTTCCATTGAAATCTCATTTAACATAGTTTCTGAGATAATATCAACATCATAAAATGTTCCAGCACCAACACCACTAAACGTTATATCAGGGCCAATAATCTTTCGTATTCCTGCTTGAATCAATAATCCAGTACACCGAGAACATGGTGTTGGCATAAAATTCATATACAGTGTCGAACCTAATAATGGTACACCAATTCGTGCAGCGTTTGCAATAGCATTTGCTTCAGCATGTACAATCCAATCATATTTTTCTGGACGTTCCCATCGTTCAAGGGATTCTTCATCAATACCACGTGGAAACCCGTTAAATCCAGTTGTCAATATTTCATTACCTGAACCTACAATAACAGCACCAACTTTAGTACTTGTATCTTTAGATTTACTAGAAACTAAAGTAGCCATCTCTATAAAATATAAATCCCAAGATGTAGGTTTTCTGTGTATGGGTAACATATTAATATATTCTTTTCTTAGTTGTATTACTTTCAACAAGGATTAATTCATATGCATTACTATCAAATATAGAATCCCTAGTCCAACGACAAAACTTCTCCCAAAATGATATACGTTTTGGACGTTTTATTAACTCCCAGCCATCATGGACACAATCCCAACATGGCCCAAATGTACCTTGTTGCATTTGATAAACGGCATGTTCTTGTTTACATACAGGACATGGCATATTATGCTCACAAAACATTCCTGACCCAGATGGGTCGTCATATTTAATCTTGAGTACATCCATCACAATTTATCCTTATAAACAAGAATGATTCATACATGCCCCATAATAACATATTATGGACCATATATGAATCATTATTTTCTATTTACAGTTTTTATTCAGCAGCTAATTTTCGTATTTCTTCAATAGACTGCCATTTAAGTATCTGACCATTCTCAAATACAACTTCCAACAAATCCACTTCATCAGGTTCAGCAACTACGTGTTGATTGATAGTTCGGATATCACCCTTGGAATTTTCAACCAATCGTAATATGCCCTCTTTAGATGCCTTAGTCATATCAGTAGAAGGAACCTTTCTGATATCCCTTGCATCACCATCTATAACACCGTGAGAACCTTTAATAGCAACACGTAATGTATCACGATTCATTTTCTGTAACAATCCACCACCACTACCAAATGTGATGTTGTCAATGCTGTAACCAATTTTAATGAAATTGTCTATGATTTGTTTAACCATATCAAGATCAATACCATCACCTTGAAGCATTCTTGCACATGGATTCAATACTTTAAATCCTTTGTCGTTTATATCAGAGCCAAATACTTCATCAATCTTTCGGATTACCTGTTCAGTCATATCGACTGGGGCACCAGAATCAGGACGAAATACGATAACACCAGCAGCTTCAATTTCTTTACGAAACTCACCTAACATTTCAATTGCACGAAGTGCATCGTAAGTATCAATTACAATAGAACATATACCAGTCTTAGGTAAAACATTCTTAACGATATTCTCATAAAAATCACGTTCTCTGTGACGACCCCATAAAATGGTTTCAGTGTGTTCAGTGGCAGGAATAGAATATGCAGGTACGCCATCATCTTCAACCATGTAGTAATCCATGATAGCTGCCATACCCATAAGGTTGTCTGTGCCTTCAAAGAATACTAAATTAGCTGCACCACCAATCTGAGCCTGTTCTTTACTGGTAACACCACGGCTACCAAAATCAATCATCTTCATGCTGGCAATAGCAGGAGTACCACTAATTTCTAAACCTTCTGTAATGGTGTCTTTAATTAAACGTGATTGCGTTGCTACAGTAATTGGATACCATGTACGCATTAGTTTAGTTTCAATCCACATAGCAGCCCATGCTGCATTAAATTTAGGATCAGTACTCTCAATTTTAATGAGAATGTTACCTACAGGGACGGCCTTACCTTCTGGTACAGCATTAATACGAATTGGCATATAACCATCGTGGGTGTTTACAATGTAATCCCAACCTTCGCGATTTAATGGTACACCATGTTGTTTTAATACCGCATCTGCTTGATCGACCATATTAGCAGTAACAGGCTTGATATAATCTTCCATGAAAAGGTGCATCTGCAAACCAAACATTGTAGTTATATCAAATTCAGAACCTGCACGACATTCTAAATACGCCATTGTATACTCTGTATTATCTTCCATGAACATCCAATGTCCACACTTATACGTGTCACAATTTAATATAATATTATCTGTGAGTTTGTCACGCTGTAATATATTACGGATTTCTTCGAGAGGTTGTTTTGCTAATTGTTTTTCTAGTAATGTTGTTTCCATGCCATTTCTCCAATGTGCATTAAGTTAAGTTGTAGATTATAGAGATTTCACTCTGTAGTGTCAACCAATAAAATAATCTATTATATCCGCATGGTCTTCAAATAATCTATTACGCATTGTACGAACTTCAGCAAATGTAAACCACCATGCTTTATTAATCCTCTTACCACCCCTAGCATTAGGTAATGGTTTAGAAGAATCAAGTTCATAGTAATATGCTATTGTCATACTTCTAGCACGTTCCTGAGTTAATCGTCCTCTAAGTGAACGCTGAGGGTGATCAAATAGTTTATTTTCCTGCATACTACCCTCAAGTACTTTATTAGGAACCTTTAAACGTGTCTCTTCTGTAAGTGCTCTAATAGACGCCTGTTCAACAGTTTCATTATGACCTACATGAACTCCCGGCAATGCCCAAAGCCACTTACCGGGGTACTCACCACGCTGAACTAACAGTATGTGACCAGATTGTACAACTACACTATCAGTAGTAACAAAAGTCATACCATTTGGTGTAAGATTTACAATTCGTTCTTCTTCAAGAATATTGTTATATTCACCTTGTAAATTAGTAAAACTAGGAGTATCTACGAACTTTTTGAGATAATTATACACACTATTGGGGATATAATTTGTTGTATATTCTAAATTCCCTTCAAATAAAAGTTTTCTAATCTTGGAAGCACTAAGAACCTCACCATCAGTAGACACATAGGGGCCGGTATCTTCAAAAGTCCAATTAGGAAATAAGTTATCAAGTGTATATTTGTTGTCACCCTTATCATGACCGATAAGTGCTACAGTTCCATTTTTTGTGATTTTTGAAACTTGTGCTTGTACATAACCAATCCATTTGTTCATATTATACAAACGGTCTTCAACAGTTATGAAATGTATTCTATCACACATATCACCAACAACATCACCAATCATATGTATTCGATCTTCAGCATCAAATGGATTTATAACGGTTGATGGTGAATTGGCAGAACCAACTACAATAATTACTTCTTTTGCTAATTCGAGGGCTTGGTCTAAGGTAACAATGTGACCTTTGTGGAAAATTTGAAATCGTCCTAAATAGACGATGTAATCGTACTTCTTTTTCATGCCATATCTCCTATGTACATTAACTTTATTTTTGTTTTTGTTCTTTTATACTTACCAGCTAATTATTGAACGCTCCGTTCTTTAGCTTGGCAGGCATTATACTTCTATTTAGTCATTATGCCAATCTATGTCTTCTTTAACCTAGACGAACTACATATACAGTTAGAGTATCCGTTGCTGATGTATTTTCAACTTGTAATATCATTTCATCAGCACCACCAGCTACAACACTGACAATTGATTCAGCAACATCACCAAGAATAGATGAACAATTAAATATCACTGTGCCTAAAAAATCATGTAATGCTTGAATAATCATTGTTGATGTATCGCCGGTAGTAGGATTATATATTGTCACCATCCAATGAGCAGCAGGGGAATCACTGAATATACCAGAGTCTGCTACTTGGGTTGTTAATGGTAGAACCGTTGTCTCTGTAGACGTATTGCCATTTCCATTCCCCTTAGAGTTCGGTGTTGTTAATATTAATCCTGACATAAAAGAGTTTTACTCAATAGTGTTTCTATTATTTATATCTATACTATCGACCCGATTATATCTTATAAAAACAAAAAAGGGAACATAAGTTCCCTTTTTTATATTCATTATGTAAAAATTATATTTCTACATTAAGTGCCGTGGTGTTAACTGTAACTGTATCAGTTGAAGTTACTTGAAGACCCATTGTTTGGGCAGCACCTGTTCCAGTAATTACGATATCATATACCAATCCTGTAATTTTACCATTCAACTTCAATTTAGAAGCTATGTTAAAGTCAGCAAAGGTTGCATCAGAACCAGATGTACCATCGTGTGTAGCATAAATCTCTACAGATTCCTTCTGGTCAGTATCAGCTTCATCGAATATCGTAACAAACCATTTAACGGTCTGATAATCATCAACAACAACAGTATCAACTACAGTGGCAGTTGTAATACCAGTAGTAACAGTACGACCTAAACCATTGCTTTGAATAGCTTGGTCTAATGCGTCAAGTGATGCTGTGATTGTTTGTGAATCAGTAATAAAATTCTGTTCAGTATAACTTCTGTCACCAATTGCAGCGTCAAGTTCACCGATAGCTGTTTCTAGGTTTCCACTCTGTGATACTACAACAGCAGAAGAATATGTTGGTGTTTCACTACCAGCAGCACTCTTACCAATGAAGTCACGTAGGAACGCAAGTTCAGCATTAGATGATGCACCACCGAATTGTACCCAATCAGTACCGTCATATACCCACTGTTGGTCACTAGAAGTACCTTCTTGAATTAGTACAGCGTCGCCATCTGTAGCCAAGTTTGCAGCTTCAGTAAATGTCCAAGCACCTGTACTACCAGATACGATGTAAACATTTTCATTACCAGCAGTTAAGTTACTAAGCAAGATACGGTCATCAGCAGCAATAGTAATACCATCTACAGTGTCACCAACGTTAGCAGCAGCTTCAGCAGCGTTAACAGTAGCATATAATGTAGCATCATGTACAAGAGCAGGCTCTCTCCATGATAAACCAGTAATAGCAGCATCAACATAATCTTTAGATGCTGATTGTACCCAGTCAGCAGCTGAGTTACCAGCGGCTACTTTCTGAAAAACTGCTGAAATTGTTGAACTTGCATCAGTTCTAAGGTAAATTGATCCAATCGTAGAATCATCCTGTTCACCTGTATCGCCACCCGGTGCACCAGAACCTGATAAAATCGATGCTGCTTGTGTACCATCTTCTTCTTCCAAAGAAAGTCCTAATGATACTCTAAATAAGTCTAAAGCCATGTTTATTACTCCAATAATTGTTTATGTTTTTTTATACATTTATTTATAGTTATTCAAACATTATAAGAATAATTGAATATATATAAAAATATTGGTATTATAAAATAGGATACTGATATTTAATCAGCCTTAGATAATGTCACTACTACCCTAAACTGCTAAATAACAATATAATTTGTTTCAAAAGGCAACGGAATGAGCAAAACCATATCTTCCATATTTACAAATAGTGGAACACCAGCAACTGGTCTATCTCCAACTATAAGAATTTGGGAAGTAGATACTGGTGGTGACACCTTAGTTGTTACCGATGATCCTATGCCCGAAATTGGTGATGGGTTTTATAAATACACGTTTGTTGCATATGATCCTACAAAAGAATATTTAATTCGTACTGATGGTGGAGCCAGCTTATCTGATTCTGATCGTTATCAAGGTGGTTCAAATACCAATGATGCCCAAGAGGTATGGGGTGCCCAAACAACAGACAATAATGATGCTGGTTCATTTGGTGAAGCAATCAATGATATTAACATTAACGTTATGGCTGCAATAGCTGTATTAGATGTGTTGTTAAAATATCAATCCAACCGGACCAAAGTTGATCCTGCTGCAAATACCCTTACAATATATGACGATGATGGGACAACCATACTCCAAGTGTTTAATTTGGTTGATGATAATGGTTCAGGTAGCTCTGATTGTATCTATGAAAGGTTGCCACAATAATGGCAAAGGTTAACCCATGTGGAGTATGTTTTGGTGGTGCAGGTAATGTTATCCTACAGGGTATGGCTGGGCGTGGTTTAGGACTTGTTGTTGGAATTAGTCGATTACAGATTGAAATACAAAATAAAACACTTGCTGGTGGTGGTAGTGTATCAGGAATAATCCCACAACCCATAATACATGACATACCACGAGATTCTCATGATAATAACAAGGTTGAGGTATATATCTCTATCAAATGGCCTTTTATGTCAGAATGGAGTCGTAAAATGTTCATTATGGAACGAAAATGGGCAAACGTGTTAGTCAATAGAATCAAGCAGATAAATACATTTAATGAGAAATTTATAGTTAAGTATAGTGAACTAACAGGAACATTCAAAGTTAAGTATGGTGATCTGACTAATAACTTCAAAGTCAAGTTTGGTGACAAATGGAAGAAATGAAATTAATAATAGCTATTGGTGTACCGTACCACGTTGAGATTGCTGCATCAGGTATACCCTTACATGAAGCTAAAGTGGAATTCTGTATACCTAAAAATGATGTATCCTTTAACTTCCCTGCTAAAGCTATTACTGATAATGAATATGTGTTCACAGTTACCGATGCTATTAAAGAATTTATCAATACTACAATACAATATAAATTATATGTTTACTATGGAAATGCTAGATTTGAAGCTGATGCTGGCTCATTTAATTTAGTAGACAAAACCACATTTGAAGTTGAAATGAAGCCTAAAGAAAAATCTCTAGCTGAAAAGATATATGACAAAACCAAACGTCGTCCTAAAACTGAAACACCAGAAACAACTAAGAAGGTTAAGGAAAAGAAGGAAGTTAAAACTACTCCAACTGTAACCAATGAAGTAACTGAAACACCAACAGAAACAAAAGTGGATACTGCGGTTAAGGTTAAAGCTACTAAGCCTACACCAACACCAACAATTGAACCTACAACTACACTGAAAGAAGCTAAAGATGCTATCAAGAATAAAAAGAAAGTTGGTAGTAAAAGTGGTTTGGCTAAAATCCTTGTAACTGATACTCCAGCAGTAGAAGAAACTATGGATGCTAATACTAGAGTTAAAGATATCTTACAATCTATTAACAAAACAGTTACACCAAATGCTGATCTAGCTACTGTAGCTGTTGAGGATGTTGAAGTTACTAAGACTACAGGTAATTTCTTAGTAGAAGTAGAAAAGATGCGAGAAGCACAAGAAAAGATTAAGGCAACCAAGATCACTAAAGCCAAAGAGCAACGTGTTAAGGATGCTATTAAGAAGTCTACTGAACCTAAGTAAGCTCATCTATAAGTAATTTGCGTACATATCCCAAGCAACTGCAACAATTGTTAGCTACATCTATTTCATCTTGTAATTGTTCAACAGTGGTGTTACCTTCACGTATTGCTTCCCTAACTTCATCTTCAGTTACGTCAGCACAAAAACATACATGCATACAAATTCCTTATACAAAAAAGGGGCCTAAGCCCCTTTATATCTAGCTATAACGCTTATTTACTCATCTGAACCTTTAGCAATATAATTCACTAACTGAGCAGGAAACAAATTAATAATAGGACTCATCAAAGTTCCAAAGAATATCTGTGCTTCCATGAAACCTTCAAGATCACCTCGCTTCAGATTAGTTTTAATCTGTTCAAGACAATCTATAGCATTATCCTTCATACTTTTTTCATTATAACCTTTGTTGCCATATCGGTCAATTGATTTATTCAATTCACTAATACGCTTATCAATAGCAGCCATAACGTCTTTGGGTACTTTATTCTTTGTGTTAGTACGGGTATCACGGCCAGTACGCTCATCCTTTTGCTTTTGATCATCTACAGCATCAGCAGGCATTGCACTGTTATCAAATACTGTAACATTAACAGCAGCTTCTTCAACACCACCATTAGCTTCTTTCTTACCGGCTTGACGTTCTTTAGCCTTCAAAGCTTTAAGCTCAGCTTTATTTACATTCTTAGATAAACCACCAGTGTGCTTTGTATCGTTATCGCGACCCTTTTTGGTTTCATCTACTTTTTTGTTGTCAGCTTTAGATGTAAAAGCACCCAAAGATTTCTCTTCCAACTCACCCTTTTTAGGGCGTCTACTGTAAAGAACTGTACTAGCATCATTAACTTGATCCAAATACTTAGCTTCAGCTTTGTCATCCATACCTTTCATGTTCTTAGCAGCTTCACCAGCATCTTTGATAATATATCTCAACTCTGCATCTGATTTGTCATGATAAGGATGACCTTGTAATGCAATACCTTCCATGCTAGGCTCATCATCTAATGATAATTCATCACCATCCATATCCATGCTAGGCTCATCATTAGCAGCGTCCATATCTTCTTCACCACCACCTAAAACATTGTATACATCATTAAGGCATACGGTCAAATGTGATAGCTTCTCAGCCATGTCTTCAGGTAAGCTATCAGCATCTATTTCCATAGCAGAAAACTTACCAGCAGCTTCCTGTGCAGCTGATACTGGGTTCTCAACGCCCTCATCATCTCCACCAAAAGACATATCACCATCTTCGTCATCATCAAAAGCCATATCTATATCAACTTTAGCATGATCATTATCACGATCAGAAAACTCTAAATCATCATAACCATTAGCACGAAGTGTCGATACAATAGGACTCATGCCTCTCATACCCTCAAGACGAAGATTCATAATTTCCTTTTTATCTTTACGTACATGAAGAATAACACCTTCTAATACGTGTGAATACTCTTCACGTTGCCCCGATAGTATTAGTAATCGCTGTAATTCATTCATTTTTTAAATTCCTCTTTTATTGTATTTATTGTTCGAGAATAGTATATTATTTATTTGCTAATTCGCCATGAATCTTCAAACCCACGAGCATCATTTAATTCTTTAACAGCTATAGATAATAAACTGTTATATTGTTCCCATCGTTTTTCATTAGATTGTGTTGGTTTAGGAACCTTCAATGTAATAAAAGAATAATCTGTAAGCTCAATAGCATCCTTCCATATTTTCTCAAGATTCTTGGCACCAGTATTTATTTCTCTTTTTAATGAGGCCATAGTATCTTTAGGGAATGGTGATGCTGGATTTGTTTCTCTAAAAACAATCCTATGCTCATCTTCCTTTTTGTTCTCGGTCATTATGGTTGTTAATTTTCTCAAGAAAAACTCCTACGCTTCAATTCCCACATCCAACCACCTTTCATACGTCTACCATCTTTAATCAATTTGTATTGGCTAGTTTTAACCAAATCCGCTACAACCTTTGAATATAATTTACGTTCAATTTGATTTGTTGCAAAAAATCTTGTTGTTAATCTTTTATTAGTACGGTATGTATCAAGTGCATTAAGACCAACAGTAATTGCCATCCCGGTCATATATGGATGCTTAGTTAAATAATCCTTGAATCCTTTTATACCTTTAACATTACGTGTGGCAAATTGCATCTGTCCTAATGCTTCATTTACAACCCACATATACTCATCACCATTTTCATCTACATATGAATCAAGTATTTTATCTGTACCGTTGTATTCCTTAACAAATTCCATATTTATAGACCTTCAATATTATATGTCTTACTACTAAGATCACTAAATTCTTTTTCCATCTTACGCATTGACACATCAATACCCAATTGTCGTTTCTGATCTTCAGGTGATAATTTAATAGTTGGGGCACCAGCATTATCAGCCGTTGGTGAACTACTACCAAATGGTCCATCATCATTAGTCTTACTAACTAAACCTTCAATCTTTTTAGCATCTTGTGCAGCTATTTGTCTATATTTATCAAGTACCTTCTGTCTTAGTCCAGAACATTCACGCAACTGCAATACAGCAATACGATACGCCTTAGCAATCTCACCATCTTCTACATCAGCAGATATTGACATTACCGCATCATCAGGACAATCTGTTGCTGGTGGCATAG
>JQIA01002320.1_pt1 | contig 10189 bp, 20 predicted proteins | sample 811431 | NCBI WGS metagenome assembly JQIA01 (sample SAMN02998118, study PRJNA258478) | marine sediment metagenome | biome: marine; feature: seafloor; material: sediment; isolation source: oil-polluted sediment collected from 3 locations (0.5 km, 0.7 km and 0.9 km)... | place: USA: Gulf of Mexico ... | reverse complement strand
ATCTTGAACTTCTTTCGGAAACATATTTGATAAACGGTGATAAGCGATGTCAGCATCTTTTAACTCTTTTGGTGTAATGACTATCTCACCATTCATATACCCTTTACCATTTAAAATTAATAGTTCATTTTCAGGATAAGTAAACACATAACTTTCACTAAAATCAACTTTAGGTCCTTCTCCATCTTTAGTAAAATATCTGTCTGGTTCAATTGGTTTACCACTGATACATAACTGATCAAACATTACATAAGGATTCTTAAATACTTGATTTTCATATGTGAACATTACTGGTTTGTTCTTAACAAAAGTAGATGTCCAATAGTCATAGTTTTCTTTGATTTGATTAAACTTAACACCAGCTTCAAAGATGTTATGAGGGAGTCTATATATTTCTCTATACTCTTCATTTACATTATCTTTAACTGATAACTTAGAGATATGACCTGTTCTAAGTAACTCGTGAGGTTCCATATCTAATTGATAATCGCAATCAATATCTCTGTATCTATAAGTGTCTTCCATCTCGATTTTCCACATTGGGAACATCTTTGCTAATGCTTCTAATTCTTCTTTACTAAAGTTCTTACCTCGTTGTACCACTTCAATAATTTCGGATGTTTCTTCAGTAATGAAAATTGTAATTCCTTCTTGTTCAATACATTTTGCTTGAAACTGGCATTGATTTTGGTTGTAAAACACTTTGTATGTTAATGGGGCTTCACTGTTTGTTAACTTGAATATGTCGTTCACGATGATTTTTTCATAGTTTACATCACGTAATCCTGTTATTCTATTTTCTTTCATAAATTAAACCTTCTTTCACTAATTTTCCTCTTGTTGTTTCCAACATAATATTTCCATTTACAGCGCATATTTTTGTAGCATCTCCAACAGGATGATAAACATCTATTCCAACGCACTCTGTTGAGAAATTCAATTCATCTTGAACGACTTTATTAAATGCGTTTACACCCATTGTTATAACGTCATTCTGAAATGTCTTACTTTTACGCCAACCTTCTTTTGTTTCATACTTGTAAACTCTCATTCTTTAACTATTGCTTCTTCAGGGATTCCTATTTTTCTTAAATAGTTAGCCGATCCATCTGTAATTGCTTCAGTAGAAGTTTCTAACAAGTCGTATTTAATACCATTATCAACAACATATCCACGTTCTGTTTCTACGTTTGTTATTAGCAATCCTTCTCCAACAACATCTGCTATTGTGCATTCTGTAACTTCATGTGATAAAGATGCCTTATGATTAGACCTGATAACTTTATGGAAATACGATCCTGCTGAAGAACTTTCTTTTAATTCTTGATACTTTGCAGCTTCTACATTTTCATACTTGTAAATTTTTTTACTTTTGAACATAACATATAAATTCTTTGATTCTGCGTCATATCCAACTCCTACAAGATTACTACTTTTTACAAACTTTAATGTTGGGATCATTGATTCTTTAACTGTTTTATCATCCATACTTACTCACCATAACTTTCTTTTATTTTTTTTATTTCTTTTACACTTCTGTAAAACTTGTATTCTTGTACTATTTCTTTCAACTTTTCAATACCTTTGTCAGCTGGTAATGTTGTAAGTATACAGATGTATTGAATACCAGGTATTGTGTGATTTGTTCCCCAATCATTGATGTGAAGAGAATACACATCATCACCTGCGAATTCTAAAAACTTTCTAATCAGTTTTGGAAATGGAGCATCAGAGTCTTGAAATATACCAGAATTTTTGTGTCCATAAGTTCCTAAGTGAGATGATCCACCCCTGCCATTCTTAGCCTCAATACAAGGACTAGATGAGTGCTGATAATTCCAACTTGCATTGTTTGTTGAATGTCCTGTAACTTCACCTTCAAATACACGATAATCATCTGATTCTACTCTGTCAGGAGCATAAACAATAATACTTGCTTTAGTTCCAACAGGTAACATATCGTCAGGCTTAGGTCCATTGTATCTTTTAGAACACATTGTTATTCATCTCCTGCTTCTTCAAACATATTTGGAATGATGTCATCTATAATTCTATCAAAGTAATACGGACTAATATCATTATCGTTTTCTATTATCTCAATAAACAATTCCTTTTCTTCATCTGTTAATCTGTCTCTAAGACTTCCAATAAGTTCAACTAATTCTTTAAATCCGCTTGATTCATAATACTCTAAAGCTTCTTCTTTTTTAGATAATGCTTTTACTTTGTCTTTTATTTTTGTATATTCCGCTCTTTTTCCAGACCCTCTATTAACAAGTTCTGCAATTACCTTGTTACTTACTACTAATGAATTTTTCTCTTTTGATACGAGAACCTCTTGTTTAGTACCTACAAAAGTACCTTCATCAATTTTATTTGTTTCCATGAAATGTTTAGCAAAATTAGTGTTAAATTCATCGCTAATATCATTAATAACATTCTCTATGTTTCTAGTATCAATAGATTTTGAAACAAGTGCAGCGTTAACGATTTCCATATCATTCTGTGATGTTATAGCTCTTGCAGTTAGTTCACGCAATTTGTAATAATCTAATGCTTTTCTATCACGATCCAGCTTTACATACTCAGACTTGAAGTTATATCCGTATTTGAACGTAGTGTCTTTTTGAATATATAATCCGTTTACAAACATCATCCCTTTGTAATCTGTGTTCATGAGGATGTCTCCATACTCGCTTTTAATAGTTTTGCCAATGCTATGACCCATAGCATTTAGCATAGCTATACTTCTTGATCTGATGTCTGTGAAAGTATCAAAGTCTAATCCTTCAATTTTGATAGTTATCTCGCTATTTGCATTTTCTACACTTTCAATATCAAAATGTAGTGTGTCAACTCCAAATATTTTGCTTTCTCTAAATTCTGGAACCCATTTCTCTCCGTTTGTTAAAATTTCTATTTTCAATCCTTCTCTTAGCAATACTAATACAGCTAATTTCATTCCTTCCCCAAACTTACCGATATAATTCCCATCCTTCTTTTCAGTGTTTCCTAAAACTAATGAAGACGGTGTTAAGTTAACACCAAAATTAGTAATTGTTAATGTTCCACCTGTGTAACTAATATTTAATTCATTGCCATCCGTTTCGCTGTCAATAGCATTTTGCATAAGTTCTCTAATAGCTTCTTCTTTTCCCCAGTTGTGTACATAATTTTCTGAAATGCTTAACTCATAAAATTTACTCATTTTATCTTCCCTCCTAATTTTATTGTTATTATTTTTAGATTTGCTTTGATCCAATCATTTAATCCATAAAAAACTTGCTTCACTCCTTGGCCAATCATTTCTATTGAATGACATTTAGATTGCCATTGTCTATATAACGCTATTTTTCTATCAATTTTCATAGCTTTGAAATAACTTTTTAATATAAACATTGCTTTATTATGTTCACCTTCGAATAACGTGTCTGAATATTGCACACCTTTTCTATCGTTTTGATGTATTTCTACTTTTACAAAATCAACTATTCTATTGCCTTTTTCATCATAATGGAAGTTGTATTCTAATTGTACTACTTGTTCAATTACTGGACTGACATAAATTTGATGCACTGCGTAATAATCAAAGTCATTCAAATCGTGTATATCATCTACCGGTGCAGTAAAGTTAATCTCTTTTAAATACTTTTCTAAATCAATCATATTACACCTGCGATCCATAAAATAAGCCCGATTAAATTAAACACTATTAATACTATAAGACAAATAAACAATTCTTTACCATTATCATCTTTCATATTAAGCCTCCTTTAAAGCTCTATGTTTATAAATTATTTCCTCGATAGTAAGTTTGTCAGTATTGTACCCCAATCTTGCTAAGAACTTCTCTGCTGCTTTTAATTCTTTGAATGTGTAAGACATTTACTTGATTTTTGAACATGAACTTCAAGATGATCTTTAGCAATCGCATAAACCATAGACACTTTATAATTCTCAGTCTCAGGACCGAATCCTATGTATGTGTCAGTTCCTTCTATTACGATATCAACTTTACATTCCTCGGTCTTTTGTAAGAATAATTTTAAACTATCATTCTCTTCAACCTTACTCTCTAATTGTGAGAATTTAGTTTTGATTGTGTTAAAATATTTTTCGCCATGTTTGTCAGGAACCATGTAACTTGGTAAACATTCTATTGCTTCTCTTACTTCCACATCACTAATCTCACTTGGTTGTAAGGCTTGTTTGATAACAATATATAACCTCTCGTTAACAAACTCAATATCGTCATTATGATATGTTATAGAATATTTATTTCGTTCTTCGTGATACTCCATTTTTTTAATTTTAAATATGTCTTTTGGATTGTCTACGATAGGAGTTCCTGTTGTTGGTTTAATTATATACCTTTCTAATTCTTTACTCATCTATACATCACTCGCTTTCATATTCTCGTAGAATCTACCTATTAATGTGATTAAGTGTGATGCTCTATTTACTAACGCTGTTATTTTTAATATTTCATTCCCATGTTCAGGATGACATAACCAAAACCATTTACCATCAAAAGTAAATTTAACGTTGTATTCCTCACTCAATGCTTTACATACTTCTTCTTCCGTTGGTGGTGTTAGGGCTTGTTTGATAGCTAATAATTCGTCTTGTGTTATAAACAACCTATCCGTTGGTTCGTTTGGTATAAATAGTTTTTCTTTTCTTTTTATAATTTTTATTGCTTCCTCGTACGCTTCTAATTCATTCATTTTAACCATCCTTTCAAAATATCTATTGTTTCTTGTTTTGTATTTTCACCAGATGTTTCTAGTTTTTTGATAAGCATTGGTACTTGATCTAGTTTTTTAAGCTCATTTTTGATTGCAATAAATGGAAGTAAATTATTTGTAATAAGTATTTTTCTTTCGTAAATTGTTAAGTTATCACTTTGCAATTCTGTATAAGCATGAATCATTGTGTAAACTAAATCTAAATCTTCTTTAATATCACTCATCACAATTCACCCTTAATAATTTTCATTAGTTTTTCTTTTTCTTCTTCTATTATTTCGTCTCCGTTTTTACATAGATGAAATATGCTTCCTTTATAAACTTCTATTTTATTATCAAAATACATTATCGCACCTAGTCCACGTCTTTTGTTTAATGCATTATAATCAAAGAATAGTTCTTTTACATAACCTTTTATATACTCATCGTACTTGTAACCTAAATTTTTTAATAATTCAATTAATTCTTTACTCATCAACAACAACTCCCCCATAAGCCCAACTCTGAGGAACTACTGAACCTCTACATGGATCGTATACATTACAAGATTGATCACTATTAAGAAACGCTTCTTTGTAATAATCTATTCTGTCTTTAACATACTGTACGCTTTCTGCTTTAGTTCTAATAACTCCATCTACACTCATATCGTATCTTGCACTATCTTCAAAATCTTTAAATAGTTTATTCCAGCTGTAGATTTTTCTTAACTCTTTAGGTTTCGGCCATTTAAAGAATTCTTTAATTTCAATAACATTCTTTTGTTGATTGTATCCCATTTTTTTCAACATTCTCATTGCAGCTTGGTGTGAACCTGCTCTTTCTTCCTTCACTAATGCATTTGCTAAAGCGTATGTTGTTGGTGTAGTGATAGAACCCATAGTAAATTCTGCTTCAAGTTTACCTGATCCTCCACCGCTTTTAGTAGATACAAGAACAACTCTCATTCCTGGTTCCCAATCTACTCCGATTTTTTCTCTAAACTCTTGATCCTTTTCACCGGATTCCATCATATCAAGCCAAACTTTGTGAATCGATAATAATATTACTTTTTCTAGTTTTCTCATAACAATTCCTCCTAATACTTATATGGTGCAGAACCTAGATAGATGTTACTATATGCTTTTATTGCTCCCATTGGTCCTTTTTCTTCTACTAACGTTTGTTTCAACATAGTAAAATCGTAATAAGTCTTAACAGAATTAAATCGATCCATTGAATTGTTTTCTAAGATGTTTTTAAATAACTCTGTATCATCAACACCAAGTTTTTTTGCATAGCGTTCAAGATAAGTTCCGCCTTCAGCTCGAACTTGTTCTATCTCTTCTAGTTCTTTAATATCTTCAGAGTTATACCCCTCACGCTCTTGAGGCATTGATTTACCTGTAGATGTTTCATATCTCTTTGTATCGTTATTCCATTTACCTCTCATAACACTACCTCCTTGATAGATATATAAAAAATGCTCATAAGAGAATACCTATAGTTTTTTCTGTCGAGATAGACCATAGATACTCTGCTAAGAGCATTTTTATTTTGTAATTTCAGCTTGTAATTCTATCTCGACAACATTATTCTAACATAACTTTTCATGTATTACAAACCTTTTGTTGTATTATTGTTTTTTAATTTGAATAATCTTTTAATCCATGATCTCTTTTTTTGTTCTATTAATTCCGATTGTCCAAATGATAAGGAAACAGTTACATATAGATGTCTATTCATGAGTTCGATTTGCTCTCCTAACAGTCTTTCGCATATCTCTTGGTATTCTTTGTTAGGTAACAAGTAAAAATGGTCCATGTCAACATATTGCTCGTAATGTTGTTCTTTAGTTTCCATAATGTGTTTTCTTAAACTTTCATAACAGTCCGGACAAGCGTCATGACCTGTATTGTTTACAAGTTTACCGTATTCTACAGGTTTACCGCAATTTCTACAAACTGTTAAATCCTTCATCTCATCTTCTGGATGTATATATAAATATACTCTTTTTCTTTTCATATTACCCCTCCACTGTTATTTTAATAGCATACGTGTTCTCTCCAACAAACGATACTGCTTCTACTGGATAATCAATACCATCAACACATAAAGTTGATTTACTGCTAAATGATAAAGGTGTATCGTTATACACTAAAAATGTATCTTCAAATAATTCTTTACCTTCTAATACTAAGCCATCAAGTTCTAATTGCTCATCGAAATTGATATGTTCTTTCATTTTATTTTTCCTCCTCAGGATCGTATCCAGGACAATCGTATACATAATCATACTTGTCCATGGGACAGTTTTCTGTTTCTTTATTAATACAAATGTTACAATTACACTTCTCTGCTTTACCTATACATTTTTTACACATAGTAAATTCAAGGTTTGCACCTAACTTTTCAGAACAGCTTTCACTATCTGCACATACAATTTCCTCGCAAGTGTCACACTTCGTTAATTCAGTTTCATTGTTTCCTGATTCATCACATTCTGGAGTATCGCAAATATGACAATGCTTGATTTGTGCTTTATCTTTAGTTAAACTCATTATTTCACATCTCTATTTTTTTAAATTCTGCTATCTCAAAATAAAGATTTAAAAACTCTATGCACTCAACAGCTGTTGCAATATCGCCATTTTTGTATAATAAATATCTATTACGAGCGCCTACTTTTTGTTCTACATATTCTCTTGAAATGAAGTATTCATTTTCATCAACACCAAATACAAATGCTCTACTATCACCTATCAATTCAAATATGTCACTTATGTTTAAGTTTATATCTCTCTCTTTGGTATATGAATTTTGTGATAAGTTGTTATCTATTCTACCTAATACTCCTGAATAAAATACCGTTTCTTTCTTCTTCATTATGATTCCTCCTCTTTAAGATATATATTGTTGCTTCTTATTTCAAATAAATAACTTGCTGTATTTCTCATTACACTTACAAAACTGCTCTTGCTAGAATAGTGCTTTAATATTACCGGAACAAACACATTGATTAAATCATCAAGACTACATTTGTTATATGGTAGTACTGTTAAGATTTTGTAAACTCGATCTATAATAATTTGTCTTTCAGTTAATGTTTCCCCAGATTTAGCCCCAGCCGTTTTTTCTTTATGTAAATCCGTACAGGCACTGTTGAATATAGAATAAACATTTCTTTTCCTTCCCCCTGATCTTATACTTGTCACTGTTTTACTATCTAGATCAACTGTTAATATTCCTATTTCCTTTTCTGTTAGATTCAACAAATCTACTTTCTCCATGTCACTACTTGTAAACCCTATGTGACCACCTTTTTTTGGAAAAACTATGTAAGATTTTGCTTCTGGATTAAATCGCTTATTTTTCAATGCTTGAGTCATTAATTTGATATTAAAATGTAGTTTTAATTCAATTAACACAACATCTCCGCTAACTCTATTTATTCCTACTACATCTATGCCTTTTACTTCTTGGTAAATATCATAACCTTGCGCTTCAAAGTATGTTTTTATAGGTTCAAATAAATCAGTTTCTTTAGCCATTACTTCACGTCCTTCGTTAACTTAATTCCTTGTCCACATAAATAACAATATTCCATACCGTTTAAGTGAATGTCATCTTTATGACACGAGGATAATGACCTTTTACATTTAGGACATGATATTTCAACAAATCCTCCAAATCCAATATCATCATATAATATAACTTCCATTGGTTTAGCTCTTGCTACTAATCGATCAATAGTTTTTTGGTTACGATGGAATAGACGAGTTTTCCTTTTCTTTCTACGATTATTCATAATTAGGTAACTCCAGGTATTCTTTCCCATCAAGTTTATTGGTCCATTCCCCATCTTTATGTTGTTTCTTAAAGAAGAAAGGAATATCAAATCTTCTAGCGTATTTGAGTATATCCAAAGCCCACTCTTCTTCAAATGGTCTTTTTTGATTTCCTGTCTCAGCCCCTACGATCCACCAATCACATTCCCAATTTCCTAAGTAATGCACTTCAAACCTATTTATATCTAATTTTTCTAATAACGGTTCAAATGATACAAATATTTTTAAATCTAATTGAGCAGTTGCAGTATGTAAATCCCTACAATATCTATCAAAATCTTTATTGTCACAAATGCTAATCCCAAAATGTACATTACTAGGAAGTTCATAATCAGACAATAATTGTTGCAATTTATTAGATGTAGTTCTCCATAAAAAGTTTCCTAGTCTGTTATATCTTTTAGTAAGAATCATAAATTTATACTGTGGATATTCTTTGATTATATCCAACGTTTTTTTAACGTCTGATATTGGTATATCTTTATGAAATAAATCACTCATAGATTCTAAGAATACTCTCTTAGTTGACTTTTTAAGTTTGTTTAATTGCTTTCTCAACACATCAAAATTAACTTTTAGTCTGTCATTGTTAGTGTGGTAAAGATGATGTTTAGTTCCTTTTAATCTTTTAGAAAATACTTGAGCGAAGCAAAATTTACATCCTGCAGATATTGGATCACATGTTGAACCATCTTTTCTAACTTCGATAAAGTTTATTACTTCATCAGTCCATTCGATTTTAGTTGTACTCATTTTTATCACCTAATTTTTGTGTAAGATCGTTTAGAAATTTCTTGTTTACAAATAAATTTTTACAGTAACTTGTATAGTTTTTGTAAAGTTCTAATATTTGGTCTGTGTCTTTTAATGTCTCAGGACACCAATATGGCACTTCTCCTTTTTTATCCATATCAGGTCTTCCTACATCAGCATATGAACTTATAAAATCTTGACATTCATTATTTTCAATTGCTTTACCAATTCTATTTATTACAAATCTCACTTTATCTACAGAACAGCCAAGTCCTTCATTTGATTTGAAATAATTTTCTAAGAAAGTCCACAATTCACCTGTTCTGATTCCTCGTGTTGCCATGTAATATTTATCATTAGAGTTATTTAATTCAAATATTTTATTAAACACATGAGTTATTGCTGTATTAACTTCTAATACCTTAAACCCTCTAATTGCGACCGCAAATGAAGAATAACTTTTACCTCTTTGCATATGTAGATTTACTTTTTCTAATAACACTGGAATTATAGGACTGTTTTTTCTTTCCTCTAAAATACTTTTGCTCATAGCTTCTAAAAAGTTTTTGAAATCTTCTTTGTCTATAGTTTTACTCATATTCTTTGTCCACCTCAATATAACGATTTTGATTCTTTAATTCTTCAATGAATTTGTTATCTAAGCCACAAAATTGAGATTCCAATTCAGTATAAACATAACCTTCTCCACCAACTTCAACACGTATCTCATCAAAATTTTTGTTATAAAGATGGAAAACCATTCCCTCTTGAATAGCTGTTGCTCTTACATCTATGAAATCTACATCATCCGTGGCATCACATTTACCACCTATGTTTCTTGCAGCTCTCACTGTTTTAGCG
>JQIA01002319.1_pt1 | contig 10192 bp, 10 predicted proteins | sample 811431 | NCBI WGS metagenome assembly JQIA01 (sample SAMN02998118, study PRJNA258478) | marine sediment metagenome | biome: marine; feature: seafloor; material: sediment; isolation source: oil-polluted sediment collected from 3 locations (0.5 km, 0.7 km and 0.9 km)... | place: USA: Gulf of Mexico ... | reverse complement strand
CGATGGATTTGAATATGGGCTAGGTGCGGAGATTGGCATTTCGACCGATAAAATTCATGTCCGTGGCCCAGTGGGGCTTGAAGGGCTGACTTCGGAAAAATATGTAGTATTGGGCGATGGCCATATTCGCCAGTGAGTGATGCTACTGCCCCGGCTGCGCCTGTAAATAAGTTGCCTTCGGTGGTCGCCTTTATGGGTGGTACATTTGATCCGATTCATTATGGGCATTTACGGATGGCGGTAGAGCTTAAACAAGCATTGGCAGCGGATCAGTTTCGGTTAATACCCTGCGGCGATCCGTATCATAAAAGCCAATCGGTAAGCCCTGCCAGTGTACGGCTTCAAATGCTTGAGCTGGCGGTGGGTGAAAGTTCGGATCTGTTGCTCGATGACCGAGAATTAAACCGCGATGGCCCAACCTATAGCTACGATACGCTGGTATCATTGCGACAGGAATTGGGTGATGAAATAAGTCTGGTGATGGTGATGGGTATGGATAGTTTTTTATCCCTGCCGAAGTGGCACAACTGGCAGAAATTGACGGAACTCGCTCATATCTTAGTGGTACATCGTCCTGGCTCAACGCTGGAACTGATCGAGCCATTAAAAAGCTGGTACGCATCACGCAAAGCAAGCGGATTGCATGACCTGCGTGGCAATACCCGCGGACATATATTAGATCTTAAAATGACTATGCTGGATATTTCGGCAACCCAGATTCGTGGGCTATCGTTAGAGCAGCAATCACCGCGATTTTTATTACCGGATACGGTGCTTGATTATATAAACCTTAATGGTTTGTATCGCGCGTAAAAGCAGCTGAATTAAGAAAGTACCAGCAAGAAACAACAACTAGAAAGCCCAAAACAAACCATTCAAACGAGAACGCTACGGCCCGAATATGATGACACCAGACCAGCTAAAACAACGCATCCTTGATTTACTCGATGACTCTAAAGCCAAGGATGTGCTTTGTATTGATGTGCGAGATAGGACTAGCGTTACCGATTATATGATCATTGCTAGCGGTACCTCTAGCCGTCACCTCAATTCCATCGCTGAACATGTTGCGCTGGAAACCAAACGCCAAGGCGAGGTTGCGCTGGGTGTTGAGGGTAAAGGAAGTGCAGAGTGGGTTTTGTTGGATCACGACTGTGTGATCACCCATATTATGTTGCCCGAAGCGCGTGAGTTTTATGATCTCGAGCGCCTTTGGCAGCCATTGGCGCCTGGAGCTAGCGCACCAGAACCTGATCAAGACGAAGAACTGTAACTAGACAACGGTAACTCATCGCTATGCGGGTAAGGCTTATTTGCGTCGGCACTCGAATGCCCAAGTGGGTAACTACAGGTTTTGAAGAGTACCAAAAACGCCTGGTAAACGATCTTCGATTAGAACTGATTGAAGTGAATGGAGGGGTCAGAACTAAAAATGCTGACCTGAAAAGAATTATCGCCAAAGAGGGTGAAGCGCTGCTCAAAGCGGTGCCCAAAGGCGATCTGTTAATCGCATTAGATCTGGCCGGAAAACAGTGGAGTACTGAGCAACTAGCGGATGACATTGTTGATTGGCAAGGCCAGGGCAGGGATGTCAGCCTGTTAGTCGGTGGCCCAGATGGGTTACACTCAAGCTGTTTACAACGTGCGGAATTCAGTCGTTCGCTATCGAAATTAACCCTACCTCATCCGCTTGTACGAGTATTGATGGCGGAACAAATTTATCGCGCCTGGAGCCTTAGTAAAGGGCACCCCTATCACCGCTAATATCACCTACAGCTAACCGCATCCGAAAAACGGAATAATGTTGAGTCATGCCTGAACCGCTACACCTGAGCAACCCTGCGACCGAACGCCGAATTTTTAACGCACGGCTGGCGATTTGTCTAGTTTTAGTGGTGCTAATGGCGATGGGTTTGCTTGCTCGTGCGGCCTATCTCCAGCTTGTTCAGCATGATCGCTACATCACCCTCTCCGATGAAAATCGCCTGAGATTACAGCCCGTTGGGCCTACGCGCGGCCTGATTTACGATCGAAATGGAATTCTTCTGGCGGACAACCAGCCTGGTTTTACCCTGATAGTGGTACGGGAAAGGGCAAAGAATCTCGATCAACTGCTGATTGACCTGCAAGAAATCATTAATATTTCTGATCGTGAAATACAACGCTTCCAGAAACGCCGCAAACGTTCCGGCGCATTCTTCGCATCCCTCCCGCTAAAGTTCAAACTAACCGATGAAGAGATGGCCATTTTGGCAGTGAATCAGCATCGATTGCCCGGCGCTCAAGTACAGGCACAGTTGGTGCGAAACTATCCCTACTCAGAGCTAACCACCCATGTAGTGGGTTATGTAGGGCGCATCAACGAACGAGATATCCAAAAAATTGATCGTATTCAGTACAGCGTCACCAACCACATTGGAAAAACCGGTATAGAAAATTTCTACGAGCCTGTTTTGCACGGCCAGGTGGGTAACCAAAAAGTAGAGACCGATGCGCAAGGGCGAGTAATACGTACATTGGAACGGGTTGACCCTATTCCTGGAAGTGATATCCATCTGCATTTGGACATAGAGCTGCAACGGGTGGCAGATGAGGCGCTTGAGGGAAGGCGTGGGGCAGTGGTTGCGATAGAAATTGAGACCGGAGGTGTACTTGCCATGGTCAGCAAGCCCAGTTTCGACGGCAATAAATTTGTCACCGGCATCGATAGTAAAAGTTACAACAAGCTTAGAAATTCATTGGATATTCCAATGTTTAATCGCGCATTGCGCGGCGTATATCCACCGGGCTCCACCGTTAAGCCGTTCATTGGTTTGGCAGGCTTAGATGCGCGGGTGATTAATTATCGGACCCGCGTGCGAGATCCAGGTTGGTATCAATTAGAAAACGACGAGCGATTCTATCGGGATTGGAAAAAAGAGGGGCATGCCTGGACGGTTAATCTGCGCCAAGCGATTATCGAATCCTGCGATACCTATTTTTACGATTTGGCTTTCAGGTTGGGCATTGACCAAATGCACGATTACCTCGGCCGTTTTGGCTTTGGTTCTGGCAATTTAAAAGATCTACCGGGGGAAGCCTTCGGTACGTTACCATCCCGCGCATGGAAGAAAAGTACTTTTGGAAAGTCCTGGTATCACGGTGAAACCTTGCTAGTAGGAATTGGCCAGGGTTATTTTTCTGCTACACCGATGCAATTGGCCACCGCCACCGCTACCTTAGCGAACCGAGGTAAAACCGTTCAGCCTAGATTGCTGATTACCGAACCAGGCGAAGGCTGGCCGAAACTAAATCGCCAAAAACTTCCAAATGTTGAGCTCAAGCGCTCCGCGGATTGGGATTACATGATTCGGTCGCTGGAGAAAGTGGTGCATTCAAGCAATGGCACAGGGCGTCGTATTGGTGTAAATAGCGAATTCAGGATTGCTGGAAAAACGGGAACCGCTCAGGTGGTGGGTATTCGCCAGGGCGAGGAATACGATGCCGAGGCACTTGAGGAGCGTAAGCGAGATCATGCACTCTTTATGGGTTTTGCACCGGCCAATGCACCACGAATAGCGGTGGCGGTAATTGTTGAAAATGGCGAGCATGGTAGTTCGGTTGCAGCGCCGGTAGCACGAAAATTATTTGATGCGTACCTGCTGAATAAACCCGATGTAGCATTGCTACAACAACCTGCGATTGAGGCGCAGCCCTAGAGGCTTTTCTACTCATATGCAAAAAAATTATCAGCATCAATTATCGGATTACCAGCGTGACAGGCCCACAACAGGGCCGCTACAGGTATGGGCTCGGCTGGATATGATGTTGCTATTTTTAGTTGTGTTGCTGAGCGCATTTGGGTTGGTGGTGCTCTATAGCGCGAGTGAGCAAAATCACGCCATTATGGTGCGCCAATCGAGTTACCTTGCAGCCGCGTTTTTCACCATGTTTATATTGGCGCAGATCGATCCTCGACATTTGCAAAGGCTCGCTATCCCTATGTTTGCGATTGGAATCCTGCTTTTAGTCGCAGTACTGCTTGCAGGCACCGGGGCAAAAGGCGCTCAGCGGTGGCTGGCAATACCAGGTTTGCCACGGTTTCAGCCATCGGAATTAATGAAATTGGTTGTGCCTATAGCGGTGGCGAGTTATCTCGCTAAGCGAGCCTTGCCACCTTCACCAAAACATCTGTTTTTTTCGTTCTTGTTTATTGTGGTTTCGGTCGGTTTGATTGCAAAGCAGCCTGATTTAGGTACTTCTATTCTTATCGGTGCGTCGGGAATTTTTGTGATTTTTCTGGCTGGAGTATCGTGGAAACTAGTCCTGTTTGCGATTGTAGGTAGTTTGGCATCACTACCCGGGCTGTGGTTTGTTATGAGAGATTATCAGCGGCAAAGAGTACTGACTCTGCTTGATCCAGAGAGTGATCCACTGGGCACTGGCTGGAATATCATCCAATCTAAAGTAGCGATTGGTTCCGGAGGCATGGACGGTAAAGGCTGGTTGAATGGTACCCAATCCCACCTTGATTTTTTACCTGAAGGCCACACGGATTTTATCGTAGCGGTTTTGGGGGAAGAGCTTGGTTTTCTGGGTGTGTTATTTCTGATGGCTTTATATTTGATGCTTGTTGCCCGAGGTGCTTACATCGCAATCACTGCGGATGGCATGTTTAATCGCCTGCTTGCGGGCAGTATTATCCTGACTTTTTTTGTGTATGTATTTGTTAATATCGGTATGGTTACGGGAATGTTACCTATCGTGGGTGTGCCGCTACCTTTAGTTAGCCAGGGCGGTACCTCGTTGATTACTCTGATGGCCGGTTTTGGTATTCTGATGTCGATAAATTCGCACCGTACGCTAATGCAGCAATAAACAAAAAAGATACGATAAGACGCTTACACGTAACCCTAACTATAAAAGTAATGTTCTTTTCCTGGAGTTTTAGCCCCTTGAATACTCAATGTAAAATGGCTGTTTCAAAGTGTGTTTTGATAATGATGCAGGTTCTACTGATCTGTTCATTATCAAAGGTTTCAATGGCTGCGCAAGACCCAACCCCGTACCTGGATTATCCCGAAGTTCATAAAATGATTGATTCATTGGTTGATGAACATGGCTTTGAGCGGGCGAAGCTGAAAGCACTTTTTGGTGCCGCCAAACGCAAACAATCGATATTGGATGCCATTGCACGGCCGGCGGAAAAAACCAAAGCCTGGTGGGAATACCGGAATATCTTTATCAAGAATAAGAGGATTTCTCAGGGTAAAGCTTTTATGAAACAACACATCCAGTTGCTTGAATCCGCTGAGCAACAATTTGGTGTGCCAAAGGAAATTATTGTGGCGATTTTGGGGGTGGAAACCCGCTATGGTCGTTATACCGGCGGATATCGAGTGATGGATGCCTTGACCACCTTGTCCTTTGATTATCCGAAGCGGCAGAAATTTTTTCGTAAGCAATTGATTGAGTTTTTGATATTGGCGCGCGAAGAGAAACAAAATCCATTGGATTTAATGGGTTCCTACGCAGGAGCAATGGGCTGGGGTCAATTTATGCCGAGCAGTTATCGCGCGTACGCCATTGATTACGATGGTGATCAAAAGCGTGATATTTGGACAAACCCGGCGGATGCAATCGGTAGCATTGCGAACTATCTAAGTCGCCACGGCTGGCAGCGTGACCAGCCAATTATTGCGCGGACTACTACTACCGGAAACCGCTTTGAAAGCATCGCCAATAAAAGTCTGAAGCCAGCCCACAGCGTGCAAGCACTTGCGGGTTTAGGTGTGGTTCCTGTTACGACGTATAAGTCTGATCGCTTGGCTTCGTTAGTTAAATTGAAAAATAAAAACCGCTACGAATACTGGATGGGTTTTAAAAACTTTTATGTGATTAGTCGTTACAACCATAGCCGACTGTATTCGATGGCGATCTACCAGCTATCGCAGCTCGTTAGCGAACCATGATAAAAGTGGGTGTGGATATCGGGAGATATCTGGCGATCATCTGTGTGGTGCTGGGGCTTTATAGCTGCAGCCAATATCAAAAAGATGGAGCACCTGGGGGAAAAATAGCGCTTAGCGAAATCAAGCCGATTACTGCTAAATATGAACCGATATCCCGCGGGGGAAACAGTAATCCCTATACGGTGTTAGGTAAAACCTATCAGTTACTGCCAAGTAATAAAGCTTACAAAGAAACGGGTATAGCATCCTGGTACGGCACAAAATTCCACGGTAATAAAACCGCTAACGGTGAAATTTACGACATGCGCGCGCTGTCTGCTGCGCATCGCAGTTTGCCAATACCGACCTATTTGAAAGTCACCAATTTGAGTAATCATCGCTCGGTGGTTGTCCGGGTGAATGATCGAGGCCCGTTTCACAGCGAACGGATTATCGATCTTTCTTATGGGGCAGCGGCAATGTTAGGGTTTGTGGACAAAGGCACTGCGTCTGTTCTGCTTGAATCGATAGACTTCGACAATGCTCAAACCGATGGTGAAACTAATACGCAAGCGGCGATACCCAAACAAGCTAAATCAACAGCACACTATCTTCAGGTGGGCGCATTTTCAAATCAGCTGGCTGCCCAAAAATTGAAGCAGCAAGTTACAAAGTGGGTTGATCAATCGGTCGAAATCCGCGAGTTGGCTGAACGTATACCGACACTGTACCGCGTGTTTGTTGGTCCTTTTTCTACGATGGATGGGCTTACCTTGGCTAAACAAAATTTGAATGCTCTCGGCGTTAAGCAATCCCATCGAGTCTTTATTTCGGACTGATTGTAGATTGTTATTTGAATGATGAAGAGGGATTACCTTCGCATGTCATGCGGGTATTTCGCTTCGCAAGCTCTGGGCAATTCATTACATCGGAGCATTGATTGATATACAATTGGCGTCACTTTTTATTGGTTTTTGACCGTTCCTCTTTGCACACTTTATTTTGAGATCAAATGTTTAAACTAAAGAATTTAAAGCTGCTTTCCGTCGGTATCGCGCTATTTGTTTCCGCAGTCACACAAGCGGCCACATTGATTCCAGCTGCGCCTAAATTGGCAGTAAGCTCGTTCTATTTGATGGATGCTCAAAGCGGGAAGATAATCGCGTCAAAAAATTCCGATCAGCGTTTACCCCCTGCAAGTCTGACGAAAATGATGACGAGCTATATTGTTGCTCATGAGATCAGTAAAGGGCGGGTAAATCTGGATGATATGGTTCCGGTCAGTGTTGCTGCATGGAAAAAAGGCGGATCAAAAATGTATATCCGCGAAGGCACTAAAGTAAAACTAAGCGATTTACTGAAAGGGGTTATTATCCAGTCCGGAAATGATGCCAGTATCGCTATGGCTGAATATATTGCTGGAAGCGAAGAGGGCTTTGCTGAATTGATGAATCATCAGGCAAAACTGCTCGGTATGCATGACACGCAATATATGAACGCAACCGGTTGGCCTGCGGAAGGACACTACTCTACAGCAAAGGATCTCGCGATATTGGGGGTGGCCATTGCACGGGACTTCCCTAAGCACTATAAAATCTACTCGCAGAAATATTTCACCTACAACAATATTCGGCAACCGAATCGAAACAAATTGTTATGGGCGGACAACAGTGTTGATGGGTTGAAAACTGGTCATACCGAAGAAGCAGGATATTGCCTGGTTGCATCGGCTGTTCGTAAGGATATGCGCTTAGTATCCGTGGTAATGGGCGCGCAGTCAGAAAAGGCTCGAGCCCAGGAAAGTCAGAAATTGTTGAACTATGGTTTCAGGTTCTATCAAACCCATCAGCTTTATCAGCAGGGCGAAGAAATTCATGATGCACGAGTGTGGTCAGGGGTCCAAGATCGACTAAAATTGGGTCTTGAGCAGAATTTGTATGTGACTATCCCGCGGGGAGAATATGCCAACCTCAAGCCTTCCTTGGAGTTAGCGGGTGTGATTAACGCGCCGGTTACTGAAGGGCAAGAGTTGGGTCTAATTCGTGTGATGCTTGAAGGCGAATTGGTGATTGAGCAACCTCTGATATCGTTAGAAAACATTGAAGAGGGCGGTATCGTTAAACGGGTTAGTGATTCCGCCGAGCGTTTTTTCTCAGAAACATTTGACTCAATGTTTTCAAACTAGTCGACGCGTCAGCAGATTATTTTTATGGATCAAGAGCCCCCAAAGATTGAATTTCCATGCCCGTACCCAATTAAAGTGATGGGTGACGGTGCACCGGATTTCAAAATGTTTGTATACGATACAATTAAGAAACATGCCGATGATCTTGAGTTTGAGGGTATTACCGTCAGGGAAAGCCGCACGGGAAAATTTCATGCGGTTACCGTAACAATTGAAGCTACCGGCAAGCCTCAACTAGAGGCGATTTTTGAAAGCCTCAAGAAAAGCGGCCGAGTAAAAATGGTGCTTTAGTATGCAGCCAGCCGTGACTGTACGCTACATGGGGATAAGAGAGTATTCTGATACTTTGGAGCAGATGCGTGAATTTACTGATGCGCGTACAGCTCAAACCCAGGATGAGATATGGTTGTTGCAGCATTCCCCGGTGTTTACGCAAGGGCAGGCGGGTAAGCCAGAGCACCTATTAAACCCCCGAGATATTCCCGTAGTGCAATCCGATCGTGGTGGGCAAATTACCTACCATGGGCCGGGTCAACTCATTGTTTATTTGTTGATTGATATTCGCAGATTGAAACTTGGGGTTCGCCAGCTGGTTGATTTGATCGAAGGCAGTATCATCGAATTCCTATCCGAACTTGGTCTTGAATCTCATGCCAGAAAAGATGCTCCGGGGGTTTATATCGGCGCGTCAAAAATTGCTGCGTTGGGGCTAAGGATTCGGAAAGGCTGTAGCTATCATGGGCTAAGCTTGAATGTAGATATGGATTTAGCACCCTTTTCTCAAATCAACCCTTGCGGGATGGAGGGGCTGGAAGTGACGCAGCTGAAATCCGTCGGTATCCCATTAGGTATCGATATTGTTAGCAGTCGATTATTGTCTTGTTTGATCGAGCGAATTGGGTATCAGGATAAGCTTGAAATTGACGATTGACGATTGACGATTGACGATTGACGATTGACGATTGACGATTGACGTTGTTCGTGACTTCATTTGAGTTGCATTTCTTTTTCTAAAAACCAAACTATTTCTTTGTAGGTGCAATCGATTGACCGATAAAACCCCCCAAGATCAGCCGTCTAATAATCAGTCTGAAAATTCATCGAGCCCTCGGGCCAAACCAAAAAAAATAACGCAAGGGGAGAAGCTACGGGGTGCGGAAAAGGTAGCGCGTATCCCTATTAAAGTCATTCCAACAGAGACTATACCGCGCAAACCCGACTGGATACGAGTACGTATTCCAGCCTCCAAGGAAGTAAATAAACTTAAAGCGTTGTTGCGTAAGCATAAACTTAGCTCCGTATGCGAAGAAGCATCTTGCCCGAATCTGGGTGAGTGTTTTCAAAACGGTACAGCCACATTTATGATTATGGGTGAAGTGTGCACACGCCGTTGCCCGTTCTGTGATGTTGCCCATGGCAGACCGAATCCTCTTGATCCAAATGAACCAATTGAACTCGCCGAAGCCATTGCGGAGATGCAGCTACAGTATGTGGTGATTACTTCAGTCGATAGGGATGATTTGAGAGATGGTGGCGCAGGACATTTTACCGACTGTATACACGAGATTCGTCAACGAATGCCGTCGATTACCATTGAAGTATTGGTGCCAGATTTCCGTGGACGTATAGATAAAGCGATGGATATATTGGTTCAAACCCCGTCGGATGTGTTTAATCACAATCTTGAAACAGCGCCGCGCCTCTATAAAAAAGCTCGGCCAGGAGCAGACTATCAGTGGTCATTGGATTTGCTCAAGCGGCACAAAAAAGAAGTACCAAATGTACCGACTAAATCCGGCCTGATGCTTGGTTTGGGTGAAACCGATGAAGAGATTATCGAAGTCATGAAAGATTTACGAGCACATGATGTAGATATGATTACGCTTGGACAATATCTGCAGCCAAGTAAAAATCATCTCGCAGTGGAGCGCTTTGTCACACCTGACGCTTTTGATCGATTAGGAGAAATTGCGCGGGAACTTGGGTTTACCAGCGTGGCTAGCGGCCCCTTGGTTCGTTCCTCCTATCACGCAGACCAACAGGCAAAACAGGCTAAAGGCGCGTTGAATAGTTCTAC
>JQIA01002318.1_pt1 | contig 10195 bp, 7 predicted proteins | sample 811431 | NCBI WGS metagenome assembly JQIA01 (sample SAMN02998118, study PRJNA258478) | marine sediment metagenome | biome: marine; feature: seafloor; material: sediment; isolation source: oil-polluted sediment collected from 3 locations (0.5 km, 0.7 km and 0.9 km)... | place: USA: Gulf of Mexico ... | reverse complement strand
ACATTACATATAATAAAGAACAAAAACAATCGTTACAAAAACATAATAAAATATTTTATTAAAATTATTTCTTGTGAAAAAATTTATTTAATGTAAATTGCGAGACAATAAAACCCTTGTAAATGAATATGAAAAATTTATTTAATATAACACGAATTTTGTTATTAGTAACAATAACAATACTTTCTGTTAGCTGTCATAATAGAACTTCTAAAAACAAATCAACCTTAACTGGTTGGAGTTCAAAAGACAAGGCTGCTGGAGGTTTTTCTTCAAATGCCAGTTATAAAGGACAGAAAGCTCCTCCTGGTATGGTTTTAATTGAAGGTGGATCATTTACTATGGGGCATGTTCAAGATGACGTTATGTTTGATTGGAATACAACACCTGTAAAACAACAAGTACGCTCATTTTATATGGATGAGTCTGAAGTTACAAACGCTGAATACTTATTTTATTTGGAATGGATGGAAAAAGTTTTCCCTCCTAGTGAAGCAAATTACAAAGACATTTATAAATCTGCAGTCCCAGACACATTAGTTTGGAGAGATGTGTTAGGCTTTAATGAATTATTGACCGAAAATTATTTAAGACATCCATCTTATCAAGATTACCCTGTTGTTGGAGTAAGCTGGATACAGGCTAATCAATACTGCAAGTGGAGAAGTAATATCGTTAATGAAAAAATATTAATGGATAAAGGTATTTTGAATCCTCTATTTGCAATGGATTCACTTGAAGTTAGAGGTCAAAATCACTTTTCTACTGACGCTTATTTAGCAAACCCAACTAACTTATTCGATGGTGATTCTACTATTTATAGAAAAGGATTACCTTCAAATTCAAAAAGAAAAAAAGGAGAACCTAAACCTTCCAAAGGAAAATTTTCTGGAAGACATGTAAAAGTATCTGATGGTATTTTAGCTCCAAAATTTAGATTACCAACAGAAGTTGAGTGGGAATATGCAGCAAAAGCAATTGTTGAAAATAGAGAGTATAATAATATTAGAGGTCGTAAAAAATATGCTTGGGATAGCAAATATACACGTAACAAATCTAAGCGTGATAAAGGATTACAATTAGCAAACTTCAAACAAGGTAAAGGAGATTATAGTGGTGTTCCTGGTTGGAGTGGTGATGGTGCAGATATTACAATTCAAGTTAGATCTTATGATCCTAATGCTTTTGGATTGTATGACATGTCAGGAAATGTAGCTGAATGGGTAGCTGATGTTTACAGACCTATTGTAGATAATGACGCCAATGACTTTAACTATTTTAGAGGTAATATTTTTACCAAAAAAATGATTGACTCTGAAGGAAAAGTTGTCATGGTTGATGATAATTCTGTTGAATATGACACTTTAGAAAATGGGAAAATTATTCCTAAAAATTTACCTGGAAGTGTAAAATATATTCCAATTAGTGATCGTGATGCATATATGAGAAACAATTATGAGAAAGCTTATAATATTGATTCACGAGATGGGGATTTAGGTTCTACAAAGTTTTATGCAAAAGATGAAGATGAATTGGAAACAAAACCACGTATGTATAATTCACCTATAAAACCTAGAGTTATTGGAGAAAGCGGTTTATTGATGCAACAATATGATACACAAAAAAGAACAACACTAATAAGTGATAAATCACGTGTATACAAAGGAGGTTCTTGGAGAGATAGAGAATATTGGTTAGACCCTGCTCAACGAAGACACTTACCAGAATATATGGCAACTAATTATATTGGTTTCCGTTGTGCAACTGATAGGTTGGGTCCAATGACTTACAAAAGAAGAAAACCAACTACAACAAAAATTAGATATTAAATTTTAATTGAAATAAATTGAAACCTCATTGAATTATCAATGAGGTTTTTTTTATATTTAAACTATGAAAATTGAACAATTGCATGAAGTATATACTAAATCTTACTTAGTAGATACCGACACCAGAAAAATTAGAACCAACAGTATTTTTTTTGCTTTAAAAGGTGAAAATTTTAATGGAAATAAGTTTGCAACTGAAGCACTTAAAAAAGGCGCTTCTTATGCGGTTGTAGATGAAGAAAAATACAATACTGATCCAAATATAATTTTAGTTGAAAACGTTTTACAAACACTTCAACAATTAGCCAATTTTCATAGAAAACAACTCAATATTCCAATTATTGCATTAACCGGAAGTAATGGTAAAACAACCACTAAAGAACTCATCAATACTGTTCTCAATAAAAAGTTCAAAACAACAGCTACTTTAGGCAATTTAAATAATCATATGGGAGTTCCATTAACTCTTTTATCAATGACTCCTACTACTGAAATTGGCATTGTTGAAATGGGTGCAAATCATTTAAAAGAAATTGAATTCTTATGTAATATCACTGAACCAAATTTTGGTTATATCACAAATTTTGGCAAAGCACACCTAGAAGGATTTGGTAGTTTTGAAGGAATTATTGAAGGTAAATCTGAACTTTACAATTATATAAGAAACACTAATGGAATTGTTTTTGTAAATAAAAATGATGAATTGCAGGTAACACAATCAACGGGAATTGAATCAGTTCTAATTGACACGAATCTAATCCGATTTATAGAAGCCAATCCCTTTGTAAAAGCACAATTCAATGATACTTTAATTGAAAGCAAGTTAATTGGAAAATACAATTTCAGTAATATAGCTGCGGCAATTACTATTGGAAATTATTTCAACGTTTCTGTAAAAAACATACAACAGGCCATTGAAAATTATATTCCTACTAACAACAGGTCTCAAATTATAGCTAAAGGAACCTCTAAAATAATTTTAGATGCATACAATGCAAATCCTAGTAGCATGCAAGCTGCTTTGGAAAATTTCAGTCAATTAAAAGGAGCCTCAAAAATGGTGTTTTTAGGGGATATGTTTGAGCTAGGGACATCTACTGAAAAAGAACATCAAAAAATTGCTGAATTAGCAACTTCCTTTAACTTTTCTAACGTGTTTTTAATAGGAAAAGCATTTTCTACCACGAAGGTAAAAAATGCTTTAGTATATAATAGTTTTGAAGCTTTTAAAACTTCAAACAAACAGTTAAATATAGACAATACCACCATTCTAATTAAAGGGTCTCGTGGTATGGCTTTAGAGCGAATTCTAGACCTGTTCTAACTTTAATTTTTCTTTGTGATATTCAATTAAACCATCAATAGGTCTTCTTACAATATTTCCTAAATCTATCATATAATATTTTGCTACATCTTGAATAATATCTGAAGCAAAATAAGCGATTGACCCTACAAAATGGACTGGAACATGTCTTTTTTCATCAAAAGGTATAATTCTATTTTTAAAAAAATCTTTCATTCCTTTGTGCAATACTTTATTAAAATAGGCATTACGCTCATTTTTAAATATAAACTCTGCAAAATGAGCCAAATAAGTATTTGGATTTGCTTCTTTATAAATATTTCTTTTAATCGTATCTGGGTTTAAGTCAAATTGAGCAGCAAATTTCTCAGCAATTTTACTTGGCATTTTTTTATAATAATAATCCCGTATTAATTTTCTACCAAAATAATTCCCACTTGCTTCATCCATCATAATATACCCCAAAGAAGGAATTCCTTCCTCAATATCCGTTCCATTAAAATAACTGCTATTAGAACCCGTTCCTAAAATGCAAACCAACCCAGGTTCGGTTGTTACTGCATAAGCTGCAGCATACGTATCTTCTTTTACTTCAACTACAGCATTTTTAAAAAATGATTCAAATATCGATTTTAAAAGTAATGTTGGTTTTGGAGTCCCACAACCAGCACCATAAAAATACACTTGAGTTACTTCCTCTTTACAGCTAGCTAATTGTTCATTGTTATTAATTCTACTAACTAATAACTGTTCTTCAAATACGGCTGGATTTAAACCCTCAGTTCTCGTCTTAAATACTTGTTTTCCAGATTTATCTAAAAGAATCCAATCCGCTTTAGTTGAACCACCATCTGCTATTAAAATCATTTTTTATGATTTGAGTTAATTAGTTTACGGAATGAATGTATTCTGCTAAATCAACCAATTTTGTTGAATAACCAAATTCATTATCGTACCAAGACACTAATTTAACAAAATTATCATTCAATCCAATACTTGCATTTGCATCAAAAACACTTGTTCTAGGTTCAGACACAAAATCTTGAGATACTACACCTTCTTCAGTATATCCTAAAATTCCCTTCAATTCATTTTCTGAAGCATCTTTAATCGCAGCTTTCACCTCTTCAAAAGAAGCACCTTTTTCTAAACGTACTGTTAAATCTACAACTGAAACATCAACTGTTGGTACTCTAAATGCCATACCTGTTAATTTCCCATTCAATTCCGGAATTACTTTCCCTACTGCTTTTGCAGCTCCTGTAGATGCTGGTACAATATTATTTAAAGATGCACGTCCTAATCTAAAGTCTTTTCTTGAAGGACCATCCACAGTAAATTGAGTTGCTGTTGCAGCATGAACTGTTGTCATTAAACCTTCTACAATTCCAAATTTATCATTAATTACTTTCGCAATTGGAGCTAAACAGTTGGTAGTACAAGATGCGTTTGATACAATAGTATCAGCAGCAGTAATATTTTTGTGATTTACACCCATTACAAACATTGGTGCGTCTGCAGATGGTGCAGAAATAGCTACTTTTTTAGCTCCTGCAGTAATGTGTTTTTGAGCACCTTCTAAGCTAGTAAAAATACCTGTACAATCTAATACAACTTCAGCACCTACTTCATCCCATTTTAAATCTTCAGGATTGCGTTCTGCAGTTATTCTAATTTCTTTTCCGTTGATAACTAAGTTTCCATTTTTTACTTCAATGGTACCGTCAAATTGACCGTGAACTGAGTCATATTTTAATAAGTATGCTAAATGATCTACATCTAATAAATCATTAATTCCTACAATTTGAACATTTGGTCTACTAGCAGCAATTCTAAAAGCGATTCTACCTATTCTCCCAAATCCGTTAATTCCTATTTTAACTGTTGACATTTTTTTTATTTTTATTTGTTCCTATTATTCTATTTTAAACTGAAGTAATTTCTGCTACTTTCAGTAATTCTTTATCTATATCGTGATTCATTTTTATGGCTTTATTTAAACCAACGGTTGACACCTGATTGTTGGTAATACCAACCATAACACCTGTTGTTCTATCCAGTAGAGCTTCTACAGCCGCTACACCTAATCTACTTGCCAATACTCTATCATGACAACTAGGCGATCCTCCACGCTGCATATGCCCTAGTACAGATACTCTAATATCGTAATCTGGAAAATTCTCATTGATATGATCGGCTAATTCAAATACACTTTTTCCAATTTTATCTCCTTCTGAAACAACAACTATACTAGAAGTTTTTCCATTATCTCTTCCTTTGTTAAGAGATTCCACAAATTTTTCCAATCCTAAATTCTTTTCAGGAATTAAAATTTCTTCAGCTCCTGATCCAATACCAGAATTTAATGCAATAAACCCTGCATCACGCCCCATTACTTCAATAAAGAACAATCGGTTATGAGAACTTGCAGTGTCTCGTATTTTATCTATAACTTCAACTACTGTATTTAAAGCGGTGTCGTATCCAATGGTATTGTCTGTTCCATAGATATCGTTATCAATAGTTCCTGGAATACCAACTAAAGGAAAATTATACTCTTCTATAAATTTTAACCCTCCTGTAAAAGTACCATCACCTCCAATTAGAATTAGTGCTCCAATACCATGTTCTTTTAAATTTTCAAAAGCCTTTTCTCTACCTTCAATAGTTTTAAATTCTAATGATCGGGCAGATTTTAATATGGTACCTCCTTTATTGATAATATTGCTTACGTGACGTGATGTTATAGTTTCAAAATCGCCTTCAATTAGTCCTTGATATCCTCTATAAACACCAACACATTCAACGCTATAATAAGCACAAGCTCTAACCACAGCTCTTATGGCTGCATTCATCCCTGGGGCATCACCTCCTGACGTTAAAACTGCAATCTTTTTTATGGGTTCATTCATAGGGTAAAATTATGGTTCAAAATTACTTCTAAATCGATTTTTTTCCTATTAAAACAGGCCTTATTCACTAAAACGATTTCGTAAAATAAAACAGCAAAAGAGGAGCTAAAAATAACTCCTCTAAAGCCATAACCTTTTCATATATAATCTTTTAAAAAAATTATTTAATAAGAATTTTAAATTCCCAGGGTTTAAAAGTTTGTGGGTTTTCTTTTGAAATTACCAAAGCCTTTTCTGATAAATAATCTTTTAACTCACCTTCAATATTTGAAGTAAAAGAAATCTCCTTATTTGATAAATTAGCCATGAAAATTAATTTATCACCTTCTTTCTCTCTGGTAAAAATTAAAATATTTTCATCATCAGAAGACTGAACTCGAGAATACGAGGCAGCTTTTTTACCTCCATCTAACGCTTTATTATTTTTCTTTAAGGTTGCTAGTTTTTCTAGCATTGGCCAAACTTCACCTTTTGTTTTAAGGATCGTATCCTTTTCAAAGAAACGTAGACGCTTATCTATATCATATTCCTGACCACTGTAAATCAATGGCATTCCAGGAGCACAATATGACAAAGCCAACATTACTTTTGAAGCATCTCCCATGCGTTCTTTTACAGTTCCATTCCAAGAATTCTCATCATGGTTGGTCACAAAATTCATTAAAATATCCTCTTTTTGATATTGTGTTTTAACTTGACTCATTCTTGCATCCCAATCTTTTACAGTTTCTTTACCCTGAGCAATATGGTTCATTTTATGATGTGTATCCCATCCATAAGCCATATCAAAACCATTTTGCAATAATTCTGATTCCCAAGCTTCAGCCAACATAAAAATTGGTTTTACTTTTTTTAATTCATCAATGGTGTGTTTCCAAAATTCAAGAGGAACCATACTTGCTACATCACATCTAAATCCATCCACATCAGCTTCCTCCAACCAGTACTTCATATCTTGAAGCATTTGAGCTCTCATTTCTTGATTATCGTAATTTAAATCGGCAACATCTGTCCAATCGGTTCCAACCGTATGAGTAATTTCTCCTGCTTCATTTTTAGTATAATATTCTGGATGTTCCTTAAGCCAAGTATGATCCCATCCGGTATGGTTTGCAACCCAATCTAAAATAACATACATCTCATTTTCATGAGCAACTTTAATTAAGTTTTTTAAATCTACTAAATTTCCAAATTCAGGATTTACTTTAGCATAATCGGAAATGGCATAATAACTTCCTAAACTACCTTTACTTTTAGTAGTTGAAATAGGATATATAGGCATTAACCAAATAATTTTTACGCCCAATTCTTTTAATTCTGGAATTCCCTCTGTAAACTTGTTAAAAGTTCCTTCAGCAGAATACTGACGAATATTGGCTTCATAAATAATGGCACTTTCTAAAACATCATCTGAAATTGGTTTTAGTACAGCTACTGCATCATCATTTGAAAGGTTCTTGTTGTTCTCTGTTCTACAAGCAACTAAAACAGCTACTATAGTTAAAATAAAAAATATTTTTTTCATTGTTATTATTGTTTGGGTGTTATACTTATTGCAAAGCCTCCTCCTGGAGCTAACTTTAATTTTAAATTTGATTGACTGGTTACTTCTATTTCTCTAATATTGATTGTAGTTGGGTTCTTATTCCAATGCGAATTTTGGGTGTCTTCATATATGATTGCATTATATTGAGTATCTGGGCTAAGAAAATCCAACGCTATTTCCATTTCTCTTTCATTTTCGTCAGTAATTCCACCAACAAACCAATTCTCTGATTTTTTTTCTTTTCTGGCAATGGTTACAAAATCTCCAATTTCACCATTTAAAACTTTACTCGATTGCCAATCTACACCTACATCACTGATAAATTGTAAAGCTGGGTTTCCTTCATAATTTTCAATTAGATCGGCTGCCATTTGAACTGGACTATAAATTACAACATACAATGCTAATTGTTGCGAAATTGTAGTATTTACCTGATTGTCTTTTTTATAGTTATCAAATTTTATATCAAATATACCTGGTGTATAATCTATTGGTCCTGCCAACATTCGTGTAAATGCCACTATTGATAAGTGTTCAGGTGGATTTCCACCATCTGAAGCCCAGGCGTTGAATTCTTGCCCTCTTAAGCCTTCTCTTGAAATTGTATTTGGATAGGTTCTACGCAATCCTGTTGGCTTTATTGGCTCATGTGCATTGATAGCCACTTGATATGTAGCTGCTTTAATAACAGTATTGTTATACTGATTTACCATGTACTGCCCATGATGATACTCTCCTTTTGGTAATATTTTACCTACATACCCTGTTTTAACAACATGAATTCCTAGACTTTTCATCAAAGCATATGCAGTATCCTGTTGTTTTTCATAGGTTTCAGTAGCTGCTGAAGTTTCGTGATGCATAATTATATCTACTCCTTTTTCTTTGGCATAACGAACAACCTCTTTCAAATCATAATCTGAATAAGGCGTCACAAAATCAAAGACCCCTTCTCTATCTTCAAAACCAATCCAATGTTCCCAACCTGTATTCCAGCCTTCCACCAATACAGCTCCAATATTATTTTTTGATGAAAAATCTATAAATGCTTTTGCGTTTTTAGTAGTAGCTCCGTGTTTTCCTGAAGCCATATCCCAAGAAGATTTTCCAAGGTGCATTTCCCACCAAATACCTGTGTATTTTGTAGGTTTAAACCAAGATATATCTTCCAGTTTATTTGGTTCATTTAAGTTTACTATTAGCTTTGATTCAATTAAATCACCTGACTTTTCAGCAATTTGAATCGTACGCCAAGGCGTATGAAAAGGTGTTGTTCTTTTTACTTTATAAGTTGTATTATCTGAACCCACCAAATTACTTGTCATTAATAAATTAATGGTATCAATTTTTAATGTCATTCCAGCATAATCCACTAAACTAGCTTCGTGAAAACTCAGGTACAACCCATTATTGGTTTTCATAGTTACAGGTGTGTTCACTGCATTTTCAGGAATAGAAGTTTGGGCTAAATTCACATGTTCAGCTTTAGCTATAGCATCTATCTCTTTAAATTTTGTGGTATTATACAAATGTTCATAGATATCCCAATCTCCAGGAATCCACCATACAATATGATTCTCTGTTAAGTTAAATTGCGTATGTTCATTTGCAATAAAAACTTCGGTAAGGTTTTCTTGTTCAGGAAATTCATATCGAAATCCTAATCCATCATTATACACTCTAAATACAATGGTTAATTGTCGTTTTAATGCTGTTGCTTCTTGTAGTTGAATTTTTAGTTCGTTATAGTTGTTCTCAACCTCTAATTGTTCGCCCCAAGGCATTTCCCAAACTTCATTAAAGCTACTTTCTGTTATCTTCAAAATTTCAAAACCATCTTTTAAAGGAAGTGCATCTTTTAAGCTAAATCCTAATGAAGATGTTTTTATAACTGCATCATTTTTAAAATGAACCTTGTAGGTAGGTTCTCCGTTTTCAGTTAATTGAAAGCTAAGAACTACTGCAGCATCTGGTGAAGTAATTGTAGTGATAGTTTTGTTCTTTTGCGAACAAGAAAGCAATAGCAAACTAACAAGTACTATGGATAATTTAATAAATTTCATATATTATTTCTTTTCAAGTAATACAATATTGAATGGTGTATCTAGGTTTACAACACCATCTTTAACGGTGCTATCAATACCTGAATAAGCATCCCTCAGAACAGTATCATCTTTAAAAATTGAGCTAACCTTCAGCTCTTTTGATCCTATTGGCAAATCCAACCCAACCACAACGGCATCTCTATAATTTTCAACCGCATATACTCTTTGAAACAGATATGGTTCTTTACTTATCATTTTATGAATTCCTGCACCAACTGATGGGTGATTTGCTCTAAAAACTCCTAATTTTCGCCAATGATTCAATACCTCTTTTGTTTGCTCATTTTTTGAAATAGCGTCCCAATTCATATTTGAACGCAATGTTGCATCTCCTATAGTTCCTTCAATAACCAAAGAACGAGCAGACTCATCTCCGTAATACACTTGCGAAGTTCCAGGCGACAATACTAATTTTGTAGCTGATTCTAAAGACTTCTCTCTTTCTTTGTCAAATGGAGCTCCATCGTCATGAGAACTCAAGTAATTCATTACTCCATATT
>JQIA01002317.1_pt1 | contig 10195 bp, 5 predicted proteins | sample 811431 | NCBI WGS metagenome assembly JQIA01 (sample SAMN02998118, study PRJNA258478) | marine sediment metagenome | biome: marine; feature: seafloor; material: sediment; isolation source: oil-polluted sediment collected from 3 locations (0.5 km, 0.7 km and 0.9 km)... | place: USA: Gulf of Mexico ... | reverse complement strand
TCTCTTCTTCTTCTTCACAATGAGCGATACACACTTTTCCATCAAATTCTTGATTTAAAAAATCATTAAACTTAACAGGAGGATTCAATTTAGGTAATGTGAATTTTAAAGATTGCTTCATTGCAGATTGAATAATTTTTTCAAACCTTTCTAACTTAATAAATCTACGTTCAGAATTATTGCAAATTATTGGTGTAATTTCATCTATACCAATTTCTGTTGCTTTTTCTAAAAACCATTCAATTCTATCATTTAATTTAGTGGGTGCAATTGCTATGTGTAAATAATAATTCCAAGGTTTTGGTTTTTCATGAATTGCAATAATTTCTGCAATACATTTTTTGTCACTAGCAATAATTATTTTTGCATCAAACAGAAAACCTTTTCCATTTGTTATATGTAAAATAGCATCTTCCTTTTTCCTTAAAACACGAACAATATGTTTACTTTCAATTTTATCAAAAATAATTTGAGTAGTATCTTTATGGATGTCAGGATTGTAAAATAATTGCATTTTTTATAGCGTGACAAAGTCTTACAACTTGTAGTTTTTTTGTTTACGAACTTAATTATTGAATACTTTTTCTATAAGTTCTTCTTCTTTTATGAGTTACGGGGTTAAAATCTGCCCAAATCTTTTTAATAGATTCATTATCTTCTAACTCAGGAGTTCTTATACAATTTATAATTCCTTTTTTAGCAAAAGTTTTTGTGTATTGATCAAATATAATAGCCGTTACTCCTTTGTTCTGGTATTCTGGGTCAACCCCAATCAAATAAAAAGTTACATCTTTTGCGTGTCTTTTTGCTTTTAATAAGCGCAACATTCCTAATGGAAATAATTTTCCTCTTGCTTTTTGAAGAGCAATTGAAAAAGAAGGCATTACAATTGCAAAAGCAATTAGTTTATTGTTCTCATCCATCACAAATTTAATGTATTCAGGATTGATGAATGAAATGTATTTTTTCTTAAAATATGTAACTTGTTCTTGAGAAATGGGAACGTATGTAGAAAGTTTAGAATAGGTTTTATCAAAAACCTCAAACATTTCATCAACAAGAGGTAAAATGTCTTTTGTTTTTTTAAAATCTACAGCTTTTAGTTTAAAACGACTTTTTAATATTTTGCTAATTCTATCAAAGTATACAGCATCAACATTTTTAAACTTAAACTTATTTTCTAAGTATTCTTTTTCTTTTATAAAACCTAATTGTTCTAAATGATCTTTGTAATATGGATGATTGTACCAGGTAATCATAGTACCTAATTCATCAAAACCATCTACTAATACACCTGTTTTATCTAAATTATTAAAACCAACAGGTCCTTCTATAAAATCTAAATTATGCCTGCGTCCAATTTCATTAACTTTATCTAGTAATGCTTTACTAACTTCAAGATCATCAATTACATCAAACCAACCAAAACGCATTTTTTTAATTTGCTGTTGTTCAACTTCTACCCAATTGATAATAGCAACAACTCTACCTACAATTTCTTTATCCTTATAAGCAAGAAAAAATTGAGCTTCAGCATTTTTAAAAACAGGATTTTTTCTGGGGTTAAAGTTATCAACCTCTTCTTTAATGATTGGTGGAACCCAATATTTGTTTTTTTTGTATAGAGAAAATGGAAACAATACAAATCGTTTCATTTCTCTTTTTGTTGTAGCTTGTCTTAAGGTGATCATAATAATTTGGGGGTTTAATTATTCCTTTTTCTTTTTGGTCTTTTTCTACTAGTTTTATTCTTGTTTGTAAAAATACTAAAAAGTCTATTAAAAAAGCTGTTTTGTTTTTTATTATAACGTGATATAGGTGTATCCTTAGCTATGCTTGTTGGGGTGTTTTTCTTTTTTTTTGCATCTTGATGTCTATTAATTCTATAAGAAACACCTAAACCAATAAAAAAACCTTTTGATTGTCCTTCAACAAGAAACCTTGTAGAAGTATTTAATTGCAAATCTCTATTATATAAATAAGCCAATCCTGTACCTATATTTATATTGTTTTTGTTTTCTTGAAATACAGTTTGATTCTCAAAAAAAGCAGACCACTGTCCACTAAAGCTATATGTACCTGTAATTATGTATGAGTATTCAGAGAAATTTGTTCCAATTTTATCATAATAAAAGTTGGTAATTATATTAAAGTCAGTACTTAGGTTATTCTGTAATAAAACTCCCACTTTAGGAGACATGCTTCCGGTTTTATAAATATCATTTACAACATCAGTATTTAAGCCAGCATAAATTGCAACAGAAGGAATTAATCTTTTCTTGTCAAAAGCCATTCTTTTTTTCCAACTTTTAACTTCTTTGCTTTTATCTTCATATTCTTGCTGAAAAACTAAATACTTTGCACCAATTGTAAATTTACTGAAACCTGTTGAAAAATAATCTGAAGTAAAAATATTTTTAAAAGCAATTTTGTCTCTTTGATAACTAACTTGTGCATTCAGTTCTAATTTTTCTAAAAAAAAACTAGTTCTAAAAAGCATGTCAAACCCAAAAGATTGCGGAACAGAAAACGTGGGTTCTATCTCTGTGTCTCTTAGAAATATATTGCTTTCAAATTGATAAACGCCAGTACCAACACTATAAGGACTCTCTGAAAAACCAGGTTTGTTCGAGTTTATTACATCTGTATATTGACTGTAAATAGATGAAAAACCAAGCAGAAATAACGAAAAGAAGAGTTGCAGTTTACGGTTTTTCATTAGCAAAAAAACGATTTTTAAAATTAAAATTGAATTAATAAACAAACATAAAACAAAAATGCTGTTTTTAAAAGCATTGAATACTTTTTTACCTTTGTAAAACTTTTATAGTTTGTTAACGTTACAATTGTTGTCAAATTGTTACTTTTGATTGATTTTTTAAACAAATATTAGAAATGGGTTTACTGAAGACTATCTTTTTTATCGTATTATTTTATTATGGTTTTAAATTTTTAGCACGTTTATTTGCGCCTTTCTTAGTAAAGAAAGCAGCTGAGACTATGCAGAAAAAAGCTGAACAACAATTTGGTGGTCAGCAACCTAAAGATATTGTTAAAGAAGGCGAAACAATTATTGATAAAGCACCAAAGAACATAAAACAAAGTAAAAACTCTGTTGGTGATTACGTAGATTTTGAAGAAATTGATTAATTCAAACGAAGAGTTTTTCTAGTATTTTAATTATTTTCTTAAAAAAAAATCAATCAAATCTAAATTTTAAATAAACCCCAGTAAAGTGAAGCTCAAAAAACTTGTACCTTATAGTATTGCAATCGCAATTTTTATCATAGCCTCTATTCTTTATTTTCACCCTGTATTAAAAGGACAAAAAATTTCTCAATCAGATATTACTCAGTTTAGAGGAATGGTGAAAGAAATAAATGATTTTAGAGCTGATAAAGGTACAGAACCTTATTGGACAGGAGCTTCTTTTAGTGGAATGCCCGCTTATCAAATAAGTGCATATTATCCAAATGATTTTGTCCGTGTTTTAGACAAAACACTTCGAGTTTTACCTAGACCTGCAGATTATACTTTTTTATATTTCTTAAGTTTTTTTGTATTGATGATGGCTTTAAAAGTGAAATGGAGATTAGCAATTCTCGGTGCACTTTCCTTTGGATTTTCAACCTATTTAATTATCATATTTGTTCCAGGTCATAATTCAAAAGCACATGCAATTGCTTATATGCCATTAGTTCTGGCTGGAGTTTTATGGGTTTTTCAGAAAAAATATGTGCTTGGGTTTTTGGTCACAGGTTTAGCAATGGCACTAGAAATTTATACCAATCACATACAAATGACTTATTATCTTGGTTTCTGTTTGTTGATTTTAGGAATTGTAGAACTGGTAAACGCTCTTAAAGAAAAGATTTTCTTAACCTTTTTGAAACAAGCAGCGGTTATTATTGCCGCTGTTGTTTTAGGAATTGGAGCAAATTCATCAAGGTTAATGGCGATGAAAGAATATTCAGATTTCAGTACAAGAGGGAAATCAGAATTAACAATAAACCCTGATGGAAGTAAAAAAGAAAAGGTTAATGGGTTGAGTAAAGACTATATAACTCAATTTAGTTATGCAAAATTAGAAACTTTTAACTTGTTTGTTCCTCGTTTTATGGGAGGAGGGACTATTGAAAAGTTAGATGAGAGTTCTAATTTTTATCAATTGATAGAAAAAAGAGCTGGTAAAAAAGTGGCAGATGATTATTCTGAACAAGTACTTACTTATTGGGGAGATCAGACTATAGTAGAAGCACCAGCTTATATTGGTGCTGTAATTTTCTTTCTATTTTTCTTAGGGATGTTCCTTGTAAAAGGAAAGTTAAAACAATGGTTAGTTGCCGCAACCGTGTTCTCTATATTATTAAGTTGGGGTAGAAACTTTGAAGGATTAACAAACTTTTTTATTGACTATATTCCTCTGTATAATAAGTTTAGAGCCGTTTCTTCTATTCAGGTAATCGCAGAACTGTGTGTTCCTATTCTTGGAATGTTGGCATTAAAAGAATTCTATTCATCGAATGTATCAGAAAAAAAGAAAAGAAAATCTTTAGAGAAAGCTGCTTTTGGTTTTGGAGGGCTTATTGTTTTTGGTTTTGTGTTGGCGCATAGTTATTCAACTTTTGAGGGTTTAAGAGATAATAGCTATAGTGATTTACCAGGTTTAATTGATGCAGTAATTGCGGATAGAAAAGCCATGCTATTGTTTGATACGTTACGTTCCTTGGTTCTTGTGTTTTTGTCTGCCGCGGTTTTATGGTTTTGTTTAAAGAACAAGTTAAAACAAAAATTTGCAATAGGTGCTTTGGCTATTTTTGTATTGTTTGATTTAATTTCTGTCAATAAAAAATATGTAAATGAAACTGATTTTAAACCATCAAGGAAAGTAGAGAAACCTTTTACAGCTTCAAGTGCTGATAAATTAATTTTAAAAGATAAAACTCATTATAGAGTTGCAAACTTTGCAGGCGATCCTATGCAAGATGGATCTACTTCTTATTTTCATCAGTCAATAGGAGGATATCACGCAGCAAAAATGGGACGTTACCAAGAATTGTTTGATTATCAAATTGCAAAAAATAACATGGAAGTGTTAAATATGTTAAACACTAAATATTTTATAGTTGCTGATAAAAAGAAAGAGAAACAAGTGCAACAAAACCAGGATATAAACGGTAACGCTTGGTTTGTTGAAAATGTTCAAGTTGTAAATTCTGCGAATGATGAAATGCTGACTTTAGATTCCTTAAATACAAAAACGACAGCCGTTTTAGATAAAAGAAAATTGTCAGACAATATCAATTTTAATTTTGAAAGAGATACTACTGCATCCATCAAATTATTAAAATATGATGTTACTGAGTTGACATATCAATCAAAAACAGAAAAAGAACAGTTTGCAGTTTTTTCAGAAGTTTATTATAAAGATGGTTGGAATGCATATATTGATGGGGAATTAACAAATCACTATCGAGTTAATTATGTTTTAAGAGGAATGAAGGTTCCTGCAGGAAATCATAAAATTGAATTCAAATTTGAACCTAAAGTAATTCAGCAAGGAGGTACATATTCATTATTTTCTTATCTTATTTTGATATTAGTTTCAGTTGGTTGGTTTTTTTACAATGAGAAACAAAAGAAGAAGAAATAAAACTTTTTTTAAGCTATGAAGAAAGTTTTATTTTTTTTTGGAATACTATTCAGTTTTCAAATAAATTCACAGCAACTATTATTGCATTATCCTTTTGACGGGAATTCTAATGATATAAGTGGAAACAGCTATAATGGTAACCCTAATGGGATTACTTATGTAAATGATAGAAATGGAAACCCAAATTCTGCCGTGTATTTTGATGGGGTTAATGATTTTATTGATTTCCCTAATATTATTGATTTAAAACCAGATTTGCCAGTTTCAATCTCTCTTTGGGTTAAATTTGACGATTTACAGCCTCAAAATTCTGTTGTATTTACAACTGATTTTGAAGAGGATAATCATTCTGGGGTTTTCATGACAATTTCGACATCAGGAAAATTAGCTATAAATTATGGAGATGCAAGAGGAAATACAATTAGTTCTAATAGGAGATCTAAACTTGCTGATAAAGTTATCTCAGCAGGAAACTGGTATCATGTAGCAGCAATTGTTAAGGGGCCAACAGATATGGATATTTTCGTTAATTGTATTGATGCTAATGGATCTTATTCAGGTACAGGAAATAAGCTAGGATATTCCAGTAATTCAGGAAGTATTGGTAGAAAAGACGCTAATACAAATTTACCAACCTATTATTTTAAAGGTAGTATTGATGAGTTTAAATATTACAAAGGAGTAATCATTCCTGCTTCTGAAAAAACGGTATTTAATAATTTAGAAACTACATTATGTGAAGGTTCTTCATACAATTTACCCACAACTTCTTCAAATGGAGTTACTGGTAGTTGGTCACCAGAATTTGATAATTCAGTAGCAGGAACTACAGTTTACATATTTACACCAGATACAGGTCAATGTGCAACTATTATTGATCATACTGTAGAAGTAAGGGAGGATTTAGTTCCAGATTTTAATACTTTAGAAACTACAATATGTGAGGGAAGTTTTTATAGTTTACCCACAACTTCAACAAATGGGATTACTGGTAATTGGTCACCATCGTTTGATAATTCAGTAGCAGGAACTACAGTTTACACATTTACACCAGATACAGGTCAATGTGCAACTATTATTGATCATACTGTAGAAGTAAGTGAGGGTTTAGCTCCAAATTTTAATACTTTAGAAACTACATTATGTAAAGAAACTTCATACAATTTACCCACAACTTCTTTAAATGGAATTACTGGTAGTTGGTCACCAGAATTTGATAACTCAACAGTTGGTACAATAGATTATATTTTTACACCAGATGCTGGTCAATGTGCAAATAATCTGACTCATTCTATAAAGGTTACTGACATGATAACCCCTAGTTTTATTAATTTAGAAACTACATTATGTGAAGGAACTTCATACAGTCTGCCTTCAACTTCTTCAAACGGAATTACAGGTAATTGGTCACCTTTATTTGACAATTCAACAATTGGAACAACAGTTTATACATTTATACCAGATACAGGGCAATGTGGAGTAAGTGTTGATCATTCGGTTGAAGTTATGGATAACTTAATTCCAAATTTTATTAACTTAGAAGCTACATTATGTGAAGGAAGTTCTTATAGTTTACCTACGAGTTCTTTAAATGGTATTATTGGTAGTTGGTCACCTTTATTTGATAATTCAACAATTGGAACAACAGTTTATACTTTTACACCAAATGTAAGTCAATGTGCTGTTAATATTGATCATTCAGTAGAAGTAAGAAGTAACTTAACTCCTGGTTTTTCAAGTTTAGAAACTACATTATGTGAGGGAAGTTCTTACAGTTTACCCACAACTTCTTTAAATGGAATTACTGGTAGTTGGTCACCTTTATTTGATAATTCAATAGTAGGAACAACTGTTTACACATTTACACCAGATACAGGTATATGTGCAAGTATTCTAAATCATTCGATAGAAGTTACTAATGAGGTAATACCAAGTTTTTTAAGTTTGAAAACTATATTATGTGTAGGGACTTCATATAGTTTGCCAACAACTTCTTCAAACGGTATTAGTGGTAGTTGGTTACCAATATTTGATAATTCTACATTAGGAACAATTGTGTATACTTTTACACCAAATGCAGGTCAATGTGCAAAAAACTTAAATCATTCTATAGAGGTAACTGATGAGATAATCCCTAGTTTTATTAATTTAGAAGCAACATTATGTCAAGGAACTTCATTCAGTTTACCAACAACTTCTTCCAACGGAATTACTGGTAGTTGGTCTCCTTTGTTTGATAATTCAACAATTAGAACAACAGTTTATACTTTTATACCAGATCCGGGACAATGTGGAGTAAATGTTGATCATTCGGTTGATGTGAAGGAGAGTTTAACTCCAAATTTTAATAATTTAGAAACAACATTATGTGAAGGAAGTTCGTATAGTTTACCTACAACTTCTTCAAATGGTGTTATTGGTAGTTGGATACCTTTATTTGATAATTCAATAATTGGCACAACAGTCTACACTTTTACACCAGATATTGGGCAGTGTGGGATAAATGTTGATCATTCTATTGAAGTGAGAAATAACGTAGAACCCAGTTTTATTAATTTAGAAACTACGTTATGTGAAGGAACTCTATATAATTTACCAACAACTTCTTTAAACGGAATCACTGGTAGTTGGTCACCTTTGTTTGATAATTCAATAGAAGGAACAACTGTCTACACATTTACACCAGATATAGGTCTGTGTGCAAATATTATTAATCATTCAATTGAAGTTACTAAAGAGATAATACCAAGTTTTTCTAGTTTGAAAACTGTATTATGTGAAGGAACGTCATATAGTTTACCCACAATTTCTTCAAATGGTATTATTGGAAGTTGGTCACCTTTGTTTGATAATTCAACCCTTGGAACAGCTTTTTATACTTTTATTCCAGATACAGATCAATGTGCGAGTAATATTAATCATTCCATTGAGGTTACTAATGAAATTGTACCCAGTTTTAATAATTTAGAAATTACATTATGTGAAGGCACTCCATACAATTTACCAACAACTTCCGTAAATGGAATTACTGGTAGTTGGTCACCTTTGTTTGATAATTCAATAATTGGAACAACTGTTTATACATTTATACCAGATCCAGGTCAATGTGGAGTTAATTTTGATCATTCGGTTGATGTGAAGGAGAGTTTAACTCCAAATTTTAATAATTTAGAAACTACATTATGTGAAGGGATTTCGTATAGTTTACCAACAATTTCTTCAAATGGTGTTATTGGGAGTTGGTCACCTTTGTTTGATAATTTAACAATTGGAACAACTATTTATAGTTTTACGCCAGATGTTGGTCAATGTGGAGTTAATGTTGACTATTTAATTGAAATAACCCAAAAAGAAATACCGATTTTTTCAACATTACCTATAATGGTCATGAAAAATGAAAATTATGATTTCCCTAGTATTTCTGATAATGGAATTGTAGGTAATTGGAGTCCATTGTTAGATAGTTCGGTAGCAGGAGAAGTTATTTATACTTTTACACCAAGTACCCTTTTTTGTGCAGATATTTTTGCCTCAATGATTACTGTTAGTAATGAAATAGTAATACCTTTATTTTTTACTCCCAATAATGATAATATTAATGATTTTTGGTTGATTTCAGGCATAAATTCATATACAGAAGTAAAACTTTATATTTTTGATAGATATGGTAAGTTATTAGCAGAACCAAATATTAATGTTGGTTGGGATGGAAAATATAATGGAGAAAATATGGGCTCAAATGATTATTGGTATTTATTGTCAGCAGTAAATCTGGTCAATGAAATAATTATAAGAAAAGGGAATTTTAGTTTACTTAGAAGATAGTTTTTATGATAATAGGTATGATTTTAGATGCTCCTTTTCCACCTGATCCAAGAGTAGAAAATGAAGCAGTTTCTTTGGTAAAAGAAGGTCATCAAGTTTTTCTTTTTTGTTTAAAATATAAAAAAGAAAAATCTTCGGAGCTGATTAACGGAATTCAAGTTAAAAGATACAAATCTAATAAGTTAGAGTATAAGTTGTCTGCTTTAGCGTATACGGTTCCTTTTTATACTTTCTTAATGAAGGAAAAAATTCATCAATTTATAAAAGATACAAAAATTGATGCATTACATATTCATGACATTAGAATTGCACAAGCAGTTTATAATGCGAATAAAAAATACAATTTACCTGTTGTTTTAGATTTGCATGATAATATGCCAGAGGTGATGAAATTGTATCCTCATCTTCAAAAATTTCCAGGAAAGTATATCATCTCGCCTAAAAAATGGAAACAAAAAGAAGAAGATTTTATTTTAAAAGCAGATAAAGTAATTTCCGTCTCTCCAGAATTTATAGAAACTTTAAAAACTAGAGTACCTTCAGAAAAAGAGAAGTTTGTTTTAGTGCCAAATACAATCAGAAAATCTTTTTTCGAAGATTATAAAATTGATGTAAATATTACAGAAAGATATAAAGATAAATTTGTGATCTTGTATTTAGGAGATACACATATAAGAAGAGGTTTGCAGACTGCTATAAGTTCTGTTGATATATTAA
>JQIA01002316.1_pt1 | contig 10198 bp, 10 predicted proteins | sample 811431 | NCBI WGS metagenome assembly JQIA01 (sample SAMN02998118, study PRJNA258478) | marine sediment metagenome | biome: marine; feature: seafloor; material: sediment; isolation source: oil-polluted sediment collected from 3 locations (0.5 km, 0.7 km and 0.9 km)... | place: USA: Gulf of Mexico ... | reverse complement strand
GTTTTATCTTGGATGGATGAGATGAATTGCTTAAAACACGAAGCGACCCATCTTACGAATACCCCTCCTGCGAGTTCTGGGGTAGAATCTCCTTAAATAAATCGCGAATCATCGGTCATATACGATATTTTTGGAGGATCTCAGGTGTCACAGACAGTATCTAACGGTTCAATCGTTATTAGCGGAACCGGCCTTTTTACCCCTGGCGAGTCAATCAGTAATGCAGAGTTAGTTGTTGCGTTTAACGCCTATGTAGACAATTTTAATGCGGATAATAAAGCTGAAATAGATGCCGGCAATATTGAAGCGCTAAGTCATTCTAGTGAAGAATTTATTCTGAAGGCTTCAGGCATTAATAGCCGCTACGTGATCAACAAATCAGGGGTTTTGGATCCAACACGGTTGGCTCCAAGCATTCCTGAAAGAAGCAATGAAGAGCAATCTGTTCAGTGTGAAATGGCGGTTGCTGCTGCAAAGCAGGCAATGGCGAATGCCAATAAAAAGCCTGAAGATATTGATGGTGTGATTGTCGCTTGTTCCAATATGCAGCGAGCATACCCTGCGGTTGCTATCGAGGTGCAGCAGGCTCTCGGTATTCAGGGTTTTGCGTTTGATATGAATGTAGCTTGTTCCTCTGCAACATTTGGTTTGCAAACCGCTAGCGACGCGGTGAAAGCAGGCTCTGCACGATCTATACTGGTTGTGAATCCAGAGATATGTTCTGCTCATTTGGCCTGGGAAGATCGTGATTGCCACTTTATATTTGGCGATGTGGCCACAGCCTCAGTCGTTGAAAAAGCAGAAACAGCAACATCGGATAACCAATGGGAAATTGTTAGTACCCGTTTGCAAACGGCTTTTTCCAATAATATTCGTAATAATTTCGGATTTCTGAATCGATGCGATGAATCTGGAGTCGGTGCAAGGGATAAGCTGTTTGTGCAGAATGGTCGCAAGGTATTCAAAGAAGTTGTGCCTATGGTTGCTCAGATGATTTCGAGTCATATTAGTGATGAGTCTATCAGCGTAGAAAACCTGAAGCGTATGTGGCTGCATCAAGCAAACTTAAGCATGAATTTGCTGATTTCTAAGAAAGTGTTAGGTCGCGAAGCCACAAAAGAAGAGGCTCCGGTGATTCTTAATGAGTATGCAAATACAAGTTCGGCAGGTTCGGTCATCGCGTTCCACAAATACAATGATGATATGGTGTCCGGGGATACGGGTGTTATATGTTCATTTGGTGCTGGCTATTCAGCAGGTACCGTCATTGTTCGGAAGTTGTAAGTTAAAGGATTTCTAGGAAATGGAAGTAAGTAGAAATATGATTCGGTACGCGCTTATTCGAGTTTTATCAATACTGGCACTAATAATGGTGTCAGCGGGGCTGTCTGCTAAAGAAGATGCAGACCCTTGGGAGTCAATGAACCGAAAAACATTTGCTTTTAATGAGTTTATTGATAGTTGTTGTCTTAAACCAATAGCTAAGGGGTATCGGGCGGTAACTCCTGATTTTCTTGAAGATGGTTTTAGTAATTTCTTCGGTAACGCCACAGAGGTGCTTACGATTGTAAATGACTTGGCGCAGGGTAAGTTTGCTCAAGGTGGTCAGGATACTCTTAGATTTATTGTTAATAGCACGGTCGGTATCGCAGGTTTCATTGATATAGGGTCTCGAATCGGTCTCGAAGAGCATGATGAGGACTTTGGTCAGACACTTGCCGTATGGGGAGTTGGGGAAGGGCCTTTTGTGATGCTGCCATTCTTTGGTCCAAAAACATTATTAGGGTCTGCGACGCTTTATCCTGATTCGGCCATGACAATGCTTAGTACCATAGATAAAGAGTCAACTAAGTATGGCTTGGGTGGCTTGAGTGTTGTGGTGTTGCGAGCGGGTTTGTTGGATTTAGAAAAGCTTGCGGCAGGGGATCGATATACTTTTATAAGGGATGCCTATCTGCAGCGACGAGCATTTCTTGTTAGTGATGGTCAGCTGTCAGATGAAGAACTGTTTGGAGATGATGAGTTTGATGACGAAGATTTCTAGGTAGCATATATTTCTATGCACTTGGTTGTGTGGCATTAATACAGCGCATAATACAAAAAAGCCCGCTTTACGATCTTCGTAAAGCGGGCTTTTTTGTATTATGCGTTTTAGCTGCTTTGATTACCCTTTTGAGTCTATATTGCGGATGACTAAGCCGTAGCGAAATTTATGTAATTCCGGAATAGATTCTACACGCACCACTTCAGCTAGAGCGTCAAGAGGTGTAAAGTTTGGGCCGTCAGCAGGAACAGTAACCGTTAATCTGTCACCTAATGCAAGTTTCTTATCCGATTCTAGTAGCATACCGGCGCCACTTAAGTTTCGGCATCGACCCTCATAGCGCTCTGATTTTGGACCTCGAACAAAGGACACAATGGTGTCTACTCTCATACGGATAAAGTTTCTTTTTTCTGCGTATGATTGTTCTAAGAGTGTCATATATTATTCCCGTTACGTGTATTGGTATTCTTTTTATTTTAGCCCTAATTGGCCGTCCAGTTTGCTTTGATATTAGAACTGTACATAGGCTTCTAAAATAGTATAACAAAGGTCTCAGTAATCGCTATGATTTAATGGGTGTTTTTACCTAACACTACGAGGGGCGCAGGAGGAGGTAGGGGTTATTTGTTTTTTACATTCAAATGTAGTTCTGAGGTTGAATGTTATTGGAAATAGGGCTATTTTCCGATTAAACCATTGTTATATTATATGTTGCAGACAATGGTTGTAAGCGTAGTTTGTAGAGATAGATTGTAGGGATAGGTTCACGTAGATAATAAGGCAGTCAATTTGGTGACCACCGAGAAAGAGAACAAAGGATCCGTGTTACTGGTAGATCAAGAGCCAACCGTTATTCAAAAGGTTCGGTGTTGGTTAATTGATGCTGGGTATCATGTAGAGGTTATAACCGATTCTGGCATGGCGCTTGATTGGTGGAGAGAAAATCGACCTGAAGTTGTTATTTGTGATGTTTGCCTGGGTGGAATTGATGGGCTTACGTTGCTTAGTGCCATAGCGGCGGAAGACAAAGAAACACAAGTTATTATGATCTCTTCGCAAGGGGATCGAGAGAGTATTGTCCAGGCGTTGCGGCTGGGGGCTGCAGACTTTCTCGTTAAACCTATTGATGATTACACTGTGCTTGAACACGCCGTGAGCCGTGGTGTAGCAGATTATAGATTGATGGTTGAGAATCGAACTTATCGCGAACAATTGGAGGAAAAGAACGCGAAGTTAAAAGAGAGCCTGCGTTTGCTCAAAGAAGATCAAGAAGCAGGTAGGACAGTTCAGTTAAAATTACTACCTCCTGAAAAACGCGAATATGAAAACCTCCATATCGATTATCGAATAATCCCTTCCTTGTACCTAAGTGGCGACTTTATCGACTACTTTCGGGTATCAGATAATCAATTCGGCTTTTATCTTGCTGATGTTTCTGGGCACGGGGCGTCATCAGCATTTGTAACTATTTTACTGAAGACAATGGCTAACCGCATTAGGCGTCGTCTTATGCGCTCTACAAAGCCGTCGTTCTCACCTGCATCGGTATTGATGAGTTCAAACGAAGAGCTAATACCTCTCGCGCTGGGTAAACACTTGGCTATTTTTTGCGGAATGGTTGATTTGGAGAAAAATGAGTTAACGTATTGTTCTGCGGCACATTTTCCCCCTCCATTACTGATCAATGATGGTGAAGTTCAAGCTATCGATGGCAAAGGGCTGCCTTTAGGCATATTTGAAGGCGTCACCTATACTGATACAACGATACCGCTTTCGGATGATTTTTCGCTGATTATGCTGTCGGATGGTGTGTTGGAAGTGATGCCCCAGGGTAGTGTTGCTGAAAAAGAGACATTTTTGATGGAAATGGCTCAAAAAGGCCATCATAATATAGACCAGGTGATGGATCTCTTGTCTTTGCATGATGTCAGCGAGGCACCAGATGATATCGCATTACTGATAGTTTCTCGACAGAGCTAAAGAAGTCCAAGCTAAAGTAAACGCTTATGCTAAGACTTACGTTGGTGATGCTTGAGTTAGAGAAGTTTAAGAGATGAGTGCAATGCCAGATTCTAATGCGGGACGTGCCCTATACGCAGAGCATCAAGGTACTTATGTATTAAAATTGGTGGGTGATATTCGGGCCCCCATTTGTGCGACATTAGATAGCTTTGTTGAGAGCATGTTTTGTGATGTAAAACTGCGTTCAATATTGGTCGATCTAAGTGAAACTCAACTGATTGATAGTACTGCCCTTGGCTTAATTGCCAAAATTGCCGTTCACACTCGTAAACGGTTTCAAGAAAAACCCGTTATTATTTCAACTAGACCTGATATTACGCGAATCCTTGACTCGATGGGGCTTGAACAGGTGTTCGATATAGTTCAAGAAACTTCTGTTATTTCCCACGCTATGAACGAAGTTCCAATTGAGCGGTGTGTCGAAAGTAGTGCTTGTCAGAAGGTGCTTGAGGCTCATCGGGTGTTGATGAGTCTTAATGATAAGAACCACGAGACGTTTAAAGAGGTTGTTGCTGCGCTGGAGTTTGATCAATTTGATAGCGCCGTTGACGGAGCCATAAATAGCAAGACTGATTGTTGTGGCGGAGGTATCGGTGAAGATAGCGATGTTTCGTCACTAACACCTAGTACACACAAGCACGCGGGTTAGTGTTAACTGTTTCGTAATGACATGGCGTGCTCACGAGGGATGTATAACAAGTCTGCGACAGATCTAATGAGGTGGCTTTCATGTTTGTCAATTACCCCATCAGCATGTGCGACTGCCCATAATAATCGAATAATTTCTTCTTTTTGTTGTGTTGAATAATGTTCGTTAATTAGGGAGGTAAAGTTTCGTAATGACGTGCTGTTTTCTAGCTCATCTTCGGCTGCAGATTTGAGCATTGCTAGTTCGTTAGCATCGATTTTATAAGCTGTTGTTAACGCGCTGACTATTGCATTTGTTTCTTCTGCTGTTACTGCATTATCTGATTGCGACATCTCTAATAATAACGCGCAGGTTGCTAGTTGTAGTCGACGTTCGAGAGGGATGAGTGACGACGGGGCGGTGGTATCGTCACCCAGTGATCCCATGAGCGTGGCAAAGATGTTTAAGAATTTCTTTTTCATCTTACAGCGTTGCCAATCCTTTCGTTGAGTAATGTCTCAAGCGTTATTTGATCTTTCGTAAAATTACGAATGCCTTCAGCAAGCTTTTCCGTTGCCATTGCATCTTCGTTCATCATCCAACGAAAAATACTTTCGCTCATTGCTATTTTTTCTATTCCGCTAGGAAGTTTTTCTGGGGATAGCTGTTGTGTAAGCGGTGTATTATCTGCCTCTAAACCTTCCATTAACGCAGGGCTGATAGTTAGTTTGTCACACCCGGCAAGTTGCTCTATTTCACCCAGGTTTCGAAAACTTGCTCCCATGACAATGGTTTGATATTCAAATGTCTTGTAGTAATGATAAATAGCGCTTACGGATAAAACACCAGGATCGTTCTCGGCTGCATATTCTTCCTGACCGGTACTCTTTTTGTACCAATCCAATATGCGGCCAACAAATGGAGATACGAGGGTGATGTTAGCTTCGGCACAAGCGACTGCCTGAGCAAAACCAAACAACAGCGTTAAATTACACTGGATACCTTCTTTCTCTAATATCTGTGCCGCTTGGATACCTTCCCAGGTGGCTGCTATTTTAATAAGTATGCGATTTTTGCTAACGCCTTCCGCTTCATATAAAGCGATAAGCTTTCTGGCTTTTTCAATGGTACCTGCTGTATCAAAGGACAATCTAGAGTCCACCTCTGTTGATACTTTCCCCGGTACGATATTAAGGATTTCAACACCGATAAGCACAGCTAAACGATCAGCGGCATCTACTGCACATTGCTGTGACTGCTGTATTGCACGAAGGATTAGGGGTTCATACTGACTTAGCGAAAAGGCCTTTAACACCAGTGAAGGGTTTGTTGTTGCGTCTTGAGGGCGGTATTGCTTAATGGCCTCAATATCACCTGTATCTGCTACAACTTCCGTCATTGTTTTTAATTGTGTTAATTTATCGCTCATGTACCGTATTTTCCTTGCAGTGTGCAGCTGGTGTTTAGATTTGTAGGCCGTGCTTGTTATAGCCGAATCTAACTCGAATTCATAAGGATAGCCAGTATCCATTACATTGACAGTGTTAGTCTGAAGGCAGGTCAATATATTTTAACGCTTCACGGACAACTTCGGATGTAGCGTCTTTTTTATACGCATGTTGGCTTAAATGCCGCCGCCATGCTCTTGCTCCTGGCATTCCTTGGAAAATCCCTAATATATGGCGAGAAACCCATTTGAGCTGGCCGCCATTAGCGAGTAATTCGTCAATATAACCGATCATTTTATCAACGATATCATGGCGTGTTATTTCTTGGGAAAGGGACTCATTGAGCAATGGGTTGGATGCATTATAAAAAAGGCGATCAACATTCGTCAGTATAAATGGGTTCTGGTAAGCCTCTCTGCCCATCATCACGCCATCTACGTGAGTGAGATGGGACTTGCATTCATCCAGTGTTTTGATACCACCGTTGATGATGATTTCTAGCTCGGGAAATTCACGTTTAAGTTGGTAAACGCGTTCATAATTTAGAGGCGGGATGTCACGATTTTCTTTTGGACTTAACCCTTGTAGCCAGGCTTTTCTTGCGTGAACGATAAAGGTTTCACAGCCAGCATCTTTGGTTGTGGTTACAAAGCGTTGAAGGTCTTCATATTCATCTTGGTCGTCGATACCAATTCGGCATTTTATGGTGACGGGTAGGTCGCAAGCAGCTTTCATCTTTACAATGCATTCTGCGACTAGGTCTGGCTGTGCCATCAAGCAAGCACCAAATGCACCAGATTGAACGCGGTCACTTGGGCAGCCAACGTTCAGGTTGATTTCATCGTAACCGTAGTCTTCACATATTTTGCTGCACAATGCTAGGTCTGATGGATTGCTGCCACCGAGCTGAACCGCGACAGGATGCTCTTCAGCGTTGAAACCTAAATGACGTTCTTTGTCGCCATGGATGATGGCTCCAGTTGTAATCATTTCAGTGTAAAGGAGGGCATGCTTAGATATAAGTCGAAGGAAATACCGGTCGTGCCGATCCGTCCAGTCGATCATTGGGGCTATGGAGAAGGTTCTGTCGATGTTACTCATTGATGGGTGGTTACTTTGTGATCGTGTGTTGTATAAAGGTTTTGCTATTTTACAGGCAAAATAGGATCAAGTAACGCGCGTTCTTTCAGCTGCAGGGGGTGGCCAAAGTAATAGTTAGGGTGCGTATAGCTAATTACGTTAGACTGGCTACGTTATACTTCGAGCATATGCTCTGATCTAGCAACTGTTCTCATTATGCTGGCAAGTTTTGTTTGTAATGTACACAAGAGCTTCTCAAGTTCGGTTCTCTCATTGTGAGGCAGGGAGTCATAATGCTTGTCGGATATAATGGATTCAACGTTGCTGATTCTTTTTTCTAGCTTGGCAATTGTAGCCATAACGTCGATTAATGATTGAGCCATAAGTGATGTCCGTATCCTGCGTTGTAAGGTTGATCGGTTTTGTGAGTAAGTCATTGTAACGGTATCATGGTCGTAAATAGCGGTGGTATCCCCCAAATGGGAGATATCTATCTTAAAGGGCGTTAAATCCATAGAAAAAAGCTTATTTGTCTAGGGACAATGGTGCAAAATTGTTTTTTATGGGTTGAATGGTGAGTGATCATTTTGGAGGTAGGCGTTATTTCAATGAAACCTGTTACACGTCGAACATTTTTAGCTCATGGTGTCGCTATGGCAAGTTTAGCGCTGCCTATCCAGTCAAGTGAGGCATCGTTGGATTTCCTTGCGGATATTAAAACGTCAGCTGGGCTTACAGCGGCAGAGCGATTTAAGCTTACCAGGGCGGTGCTTGATGTGCTGGAAACCTATTACAGCGGTATGACGCTGCAGTTTTGGAATAAACCCTTTGAGGCAATTGATTTCGAAAAACGAATTACCAATATTGTGTACTGGGTGGATTTGGCAGTTAAGCAAAGTGATGCGGCTTACCATGTTGACCCTGCTTGGGTTATGTCCCAGATAATGGCAGAGTCATTATTTTGTGAGCTGGCGATATCAAAATCAATGGCAGCGGGTATTTGCCAGTTAATGCCAAATACCGCAACGCGAGATTTTAATATGGTGATCGCCGGTAATCAAAAAGCACATTACATGCCTCCCTATATTAAATTGGAGTTAGCTAACTCCCTTTCAGAGTATCAGCGTCGATTAAGAGAAAAAGGGGCGTATAGAAAGTCTACAAAGGCAGATGCTGCATTTAATCTTAATAAAGCCCTTAAGTGGCTTGCCGAAGGGAAAGAGGGTCGTAGTTTTGCGAAATTACAGCTAAATCGGGGGGAGGTTTTGCGTGATTACGATCAGAAAATCAAACAAGCCAAATCAGATTACGTAACGTTTATTAATGCCAATATAGAAGCCTTGGGCCAGGGGGATATATTTAAGAATCCGTCATTTTTTGTGGCGTTTGATGAGCGCTTTACGTATAAAAAGCCAATTTTTGCAATGGTGCATATGTTGGCCAACGCATTACGAGTGCGAAATGGCAATATGTTAGCTGCTGCCGCGGCATACAATGCGGGTTTGTCGAGAACGTGGACGGGGGAAAAGCTCTATACACAATATGGTCAATTGCCGAACTATTCGGAAACTAATCGATACCTCAGTCGCATTATTGCAAATTACGAAGAAATATCTCGACGGTTTAGAGCCTAGTGAGTAGCCAAATCTAAACCGCCTAGATAGAGCAGGCATTATCACTGCATGAGCGTCTCAACTTTATTAGCTGGTGTAGCGTCCAATTGAGTTGATTTAGGGTGGCTTAAATGGATGATATTATCATTCATCTTCCCTAGACGAAGCATCGCCATATCAAGCGCATAGTTTTGATAGAGTTTCCAGGGTAGATGTGAGCCTTGCTGTGGAACTTTATTAAGTGCTCTTTGGATGTAGCCTGAGCGCATATCTAAAAAGGGAGAATGGTGTACTTTTCCATTTCGATTTCTTGCAGTACATTGCCGCATTTTTTCACGATCCATCTGATTTATCAGTCGACATACATATTCCGATACTAAGTCTGCTTTTAATGTCCATGAGGCATTGGTGTACCCGAACACTAGCCCTAGGTTTGGCAAATCTTCAATTAACACGCCTTTGTAGAGCATTTTTTCGGTGATGTTGAATTTTTTATTGTCGACAGAGAGTTCGATACCACCGAGCATTTGTACATTTAAACCGGTTGCAGTGATGATGATGTCTGCTTCTAGCATTTCCCCAGATTTTAATAAAATGCCTTCTTTGGTGAATTTCTTGATGTGGTCGGTAACAACGCTTGCTTTGTTGTTTCTAATGGCCTTAAACAGATCGCCGTTAGTGACAGCACAAAGTCGTTCATCCCAAGGGTTGTAATCTGGGGTGAAGTGTTTCATGTCATAGTTTGGGCCAAGCTGTTTTTCTACTTGGGCCAATAGGAACTCTTTTGTTTTTTCTGGAAAGCGACGGCTTATCTGATAGGTTCCCATTGAAAGGGCCACATTCCTTGTTCTAGCAATACGATATACCACATTATCAGGTAAGTATTTTCGTAGTTTGTTAATGCTATCGTCTTTTGCAGGTAGTGACATCATATAGGTCGGAGAGCGTTGTAGCATGGTGACGTGCTTTGCCTTGTCTGTCATCGCTGGAACAATCGTAACTGCGGTGGCGCCACTACCAATGACTACTATCTTCTTGCCACTGTAATCAAAGTCTTTCGGCCAGTCCTGAGGGTGAATAATATCTCCCTTGAAGTCATTCTTACCTTCAAACTCCGGTTGGTAACCCGATTCGTAACTGTAATAACCCGCACAAGAGAGGAAAAAGTTGCAGGAAATTGTTTTTTCTTTTCCTGTGGCGGCATCTTCAATGGTCACAGTCCATAAAGCGTCTTTATCGGACCAATTTGCGGACTTTACTTTTTGTTGGTAACGAATGTGTTTGTCGATATTGTTTTCTTGTGCTGTTTCTTTTATATAACTAAGAATAGAGGGGCCATCAGCGATTGCTTTGGGGTTTGTCC
>JQIA01002315.1_pt1 | contig 10198 bp, 8 predicted proteins | sample 811431 | NCBI WGS metagenome assembly JQIA01 (sample SAMN02998118, study PRJNA258478) | marine sediment metagenome | biome: marine; feature: seafloor; material: sediment; isolation source: oil-polluted sediment collected from 3 locations (0.5 km, 0.7 km and 0.9 km)... | place: USA: Gulf of Mexico ... | reverse complement strand
AAGGCACGGTAATCCTTATTGATACCGATGGCGTGGGTTTACGTAACTTAAAAATCATCAATTCAGGTGAGTCTCATAACGACCTTGATTCTGGTATTCAAGTACGTGGTAATTTTAATGTCATGAAAGACCTTATTATTGAAAATTGCCTTTTTGGAATAGATTTAGGTCAGGCCGATAATAATATTATCAAACGTAATAAGATTTCTTCAAAAGACCACGATCTGGGCTTGCGAGGAGACTCAATACGCCTATGGTATAGCTTTGATAACCAGGTCACCGACAACACCATGACACAAACACGGGATATGGTTGTGTGGTATTCGAATGACAACTTAATAGCAAGAAATACGTCTTCTTATGGACGCTATTCCCTGCATTTTATGTATTCGAGAAAAAACACGGTTGATAGCAATCATTATACCCATAATTCCGTAGGCATATTTTTGATGTATAGTGATGGTGTTATTGTTACCAATAACTACCTTGCTAATTCTCAGGGTACAACTGGCATGGGAATCGGCCTAAAAGAAAGCAGTGGTATTGTCATTAAAAACAATAAACTTCTTTATAACAGTACGGGCATCTACAGTGATGTGTCACCCTACCAACCAGACACAACAAACATAATGGAAAACAACCTTATCGCTTATAACAGCGTAGGTCTACTTTTTCATAATGACTGGACAGGTAACATTGCTAAAGGTAACAGCTTTCAAAGTAACTTAAACCAGGTTGTTGTACTTGGAGGTGGCACTGCCAACCGTAATGTCTGGGAAGGCAATTACTGGGATGATTATGTCGGCTTTGATATCAACGATGATGGAGTTGGCGATACGGCTTACCAGACCTTTGATTACGCTGACCGTTTATGGATGGATGTTCCCAAAGCACAGTTTTTTAAGGCAACTCCTGCATTGGAATTTATCGACCTTTTAGAAAGATTAGCGCCTTTCTCAGAACCTGTTTTATTGATTGAAGATAAAGCACCATTATTTAATAACCCTTTAAGCAGGTAAAAATGGCTAAACGATTATCAAGAGCTGAGGCTGCCAGACGCGAATTTATGCGTTCTGTCGCACTGATCGGTGGTGTTTCAACTCTGGGCTTAGCAGCGCTGATACCAACCGTAACTCAAGGGAATACCCGACTACGTCCACCAGGCGCCCTAGATGAGAAAGATTATCTAGCCGCATGTATAAAATGCGGACAATGCGTCCAAGTCTGCCCTGTTTATGCTATTGAACTTGGTGATATTCTAGAAGGCCAAGGTTCTGGCGCTGCTTTTATTGATGCGCGCAAGCAGGCATGTGATTTTTCCTGTGATGGCCTGCAATGTGTTTTAGCCTGCCCTACAGGAGCTCTAACTCATGATATCAACTACTCACACGAAACACGTATGGGCATTGCCAAACTGACCAAGCCACAAAATTGTCTTGCGATGCAAGGCAAAGGTTTTAAAGGTTACGTTAGATCTGAAGAAAATTATGAAGGCTTGTTACGCTTTGATGACATTGATCGATGGAATCCGATTCCGCTTAGCCAGCATGAGTTTGAGTTAGAAATCTGTGATTTATGTGTACGCTTATGTCCCATCGAAATAAGAAAACATCAGTGCGATAGTGGATCGCCACCATCCGGTGACATTAATCAGTGCCCACCTTCAGGGGCGATTATTATTGAAAAAATAGCCGAGAACACCTATCAGCCAAAGATTTTTGAAGGCTGTGTAGGATGTGGCGTATGTGAAATGGTTTGCCCGGTCAGTGACCCTGCTATTGTTATTGAGAAACGAGCAAGCTATCAAGAGGTGTACCCATGAAGTATGGTTTATGGCACAAATTTAAAATCATGCTGGGCAACCCCACCAGCAAGCCTGCAAAAGATGAAATTCCCGTAAATGTGAAAGCAGTTTACCAATGGAAAAAGGGTAACAAAGCCTTTGTCCAAGAACTTAAAGACAGTATGCTCACCCATAAAAACGCCAACAAATGGCGTAAAAGGCGCTGGACTACGCTTATTTTCATTAATTTATTCTTTGTTTTATCCTACTGGTTAGATATACAAGTATTAGAAGGCGCTTTAACTGCCTCACGGTTTATTGGCTTTCATATGGCCGACTTAAACTCAGCCTTACAAGTCATGCTGGCATCTAAAATGTTATTGGTTAACCTGCTCATTGGAATTGTAACCGTATTCATCATGTGGGTTCTTTTGGGCGGGAGAACTTTTTGCTCATGGGTTTGCCCCTATCATTTATTATCCGAAATTGCAGAGAAAGCACATATTGCGCTGGTCGAAAGAAAAATCATAACAAACCATACCTTTGACCGTCGATCACGCTTTGTCTTTTACATTATATTTGCCGTACTGGCCCTCGTTTCGGGTTATACAGTGTTTGAAGTAATCTCTCCAACAGGCATTCTCAGCCGCGCATTAATTTACGGGCCCACCTTATCTCTGATTTGGGTTGCTTTTATATTACTACTAGAAACATTCTACTCGCGTAGATTATGGTGCAAATATGTATGCCCTATCGGTTTAACTTATGGCTTTGTAGGCACTCTATCTCCTTTAAAAGTAACCTATAACGTTGAAGCATGTCACCACGAAGGTGATTGCCGTAAAGTATGTCTTGTCCCCCATGTATTGGAGTGGACAATCAAGGGTCGCGCACCCCAAATGAATGTTGATTTAGGGCCTGATTGCACACGCTGTGGTTTATGTGTTGATGTATGCCCGACCAGCAGTTTAAATTTCCGTTTTGAAGGACTCAGCAAGAAGCTAGACAATGATAAAAATCCAGAACTTAAGTAAGGCTTTTAAAAAGCATACTATTTTAGACCAACTCGACCTCAATATGGGCGTAGGTGAGCGTATTGCTTTGATTGGCTCCAATGGTGCCGGCAAGACGACTTTAATCCGATGTTTACTGGGAGAATACACATTCACCGGTAGTATTGAGATAAAAGACAAAGCTATCCGGGAGAACCGTACAGAACTGCTCAAAAACATCGGTTTTGTGCCGCAAATTCCACCACCATTAAAAACATCTGTGGGCCACCTGCTTGATTTTGCGGCGACTGTGAGCCAAACAGAAAAACAAAGAATGCAGGATGTTATTGAAAAGCTGGGTCTATCCTATGAATCAATAAGCACACAACCTTTTGTTAAGCTCTCAGGCGGGCAAAAACAGAAAGTTCTTATTGCCATAGCTTTGGGTCGGGATACACAAATACTTATAATGGATGAGCCTACCGCAAGCCTTGATCCCGCAGCACGAAAAGTATTGTTTGAACTGCTTGCAGAAAAAATGGATGACACACTCATGTTAATTTCCAGCCACCGTTTAGATGAAGTATCTGGCCTGGTTAATCGAGTTATAGAACTTGATCGCGGAAAAATAATCCTCGATGACAAAGTCGATGACAATGTCCATATGAGTAGTGTACTGCGTTGTAAAGTCACTCTATCTAAGGCGGAAGATGCATTTGCCAGAAGCATTGAAAACTGGAATTTTGATAGCAACATGGATAAAACGATATGGTCCGGTGAAATTCCCGGTCCGGATAGGTTGAAATTTTTAGGCTTGTTATCACGTTATGCAGCGACCTTGTCAGGAGTAGAAATTAATGAAATTTCATAAAATACTGCTCAGCATTGGCCTTTTATTTACCCTACTGGCTTGCACATCTGAACCAGAAACAGGGCCGGTAAAAGTTAATTTTGATCGCGATGCCTGCGAAAGATGCCGGATGCTCCTCAGTGATCGCTTTCATGCTGCGCAGATTCGCGGTGGTGAACGTAACCAGGTCTTTAAATTTGATGATGTTGGTGGCGCAGTCATCTGGCTTGCAGAACAAAGTTGGAAAGATGAAGAAAAAACAGAAATATGGGTTACTGACCATAATACAGGTGATTGGATAGATGCCAAGAAATCCTGGTATGTCCGTGAAAAACATACACCAATGAATTACGGCTATAGCGCTGAACCGGTTAAACGTGATACTGCTATCGATTATCAAGCAATGGTTGACGGCGTTATGGCAATAGAGGAAAAATACAAAAATGAATGATTTCTTATTAGCGATTAAAACCGATGTTAACGAATCTGTTCGCAGCAAATGGTTTGTCGCATACTCCCTTATTTTCGGCGGCATTATTGTTCTGCTGCTTATATTCGGCTTGACTGAATCTCGGATTATGGGCTTTACCGGCTTAAGCCGTCTTCTAGTGACTTACATACAGTTGTCAATGGGCATCTTACCCATATTTATCCTCATAACCACTGTACGTTCTGTTGCAGGTGATAGGGAGGCGGGTATATTCGAATACATGCTATCTCTGCCTATATCATTATTTGGTTGGTTCTGGGGCAAGATGGTAGGACGGTTTATCGTCGTATTTTTACCTGTTATTCTCGCTATTTTATTTGCATTTGCATGGGGAACTGCAAAAGGCGCTGAAATACCCTGGGGTTTATTTTTCTCCTACTCTGGATTGTTATTAGCACTTATCTGGTGCTTTCTTGGCATAGCTATGTTTCTTTCCACCATAGCCCGAAGTATTGATGTTGCCCAGGGAAGTGCATTCTTTTTGTGGTTGTTTTTCTTATTGTTGCTAGATTTGATGTTACTTGGATTTATCATCAAGCAGCAGGTCGACCCTCAGATAGTCATTACCATTGCTTTGCTTAATCCATTGCAAGTCTTTAGAACAGCCGCCATGCTGTTGTTTGATCCACAGTTATCTGTTCTGGGTTCAACAGCATTTTATATTCTGGATTTATTTGGTAGAACAGCGTATCTGATCTGGGCATTTGTATACCCGGTATTACTAGGAAGTATTTTAGCTCTTGCTGGATTCACAATATTTAAGAAAGGCGACTTACCTTAATAATTGAACATAACAGAGATGGATTGCTCTATTAATAAAAGGCTTCTCTGATAGACATATGCTAAAACGGCAACTGCTAATGCAATTGCCGTTTTATTAGACCTTATAGTTAGTCAGATATATTTTACTAATGAGATAAAAGACGAATATAACTAACCAAACCTTCCACATCACTTTCACTTAAAATACCATCCCACGCTGGCATAAAGCGACCTTTCCCTTTAAGAATACTCTCTATTAATTCATCATTCGTTAATTTATTGGTCTCGTTAGAATTGGTATGATCCATGGGTGTAATCCCGATCATATTGGTCATGATTCCATCACCATCACCCTCTTCACCATGACAGACTGAGCAGTATTTCTGGTAAATATTCATACCAACTTCTGAATCACCCATTAGGTTGTGTTTCTTATTACCCATAAACCGCAAATATGAAATAAGTGCCTTTACCTGGTACTCATTAAAAACATCTTTCCAGTTGGGCATGGCTTCTTTCAGAATATTATGACGATTACGACCCGTTATGGTTTGACGCCCTTCACCTGTTATTATCTTTGTCAAAATCGTATTACTACGCGACCTTACAGTTGTCGTAAGATCGGCAGGTGTGATTTTCATCGCTTTGGAAAGCGGACCATCTCCCTGACCTTCAACACCATGGCAAAGCAAACAATAAGAGACGTAGAGCTTTCGGCCTTCAAATGCAGGAGGAGGCTTGGAAGAAAACGCATTACTCATAGAAAGTAGCAATGTCAGCAGAAGAGTGACTTTTATATAACTTTTCATAGTTTGTCTCATTATTAAAGTGTATTAATATCTATTATCAATATGTAGAAGCTGAGGTCAAGTGGATTTCATTTATACGCCACATCAATCATCAAGGCTGGCAAAATACGTCAACAGATCATCCACCTGCTTGTCTGTGATTTGCTGAAATATAAGTGCATCAGACGGCTCAACATGTACTCGCTTTTGTTTGGCAAACAAGCTCATCTGGCGCTTAACATACTTACTCCTCTGCCCTGCGAGTGCGGGTGCTGTAAATATATAGTTGCCTTGAGCATTTCTACCATGACAGGTATCGCATTCCTGTTTATAAAGTTTTTCACCAAGAATAACATCGCCTTTATTATAATTAATATTCACAACACGCTTACTTTCTTCCAGGCGCGCCAAGGCATTGAAATTCTCTTCGTCTATCGCACCCGGCTTGCTTGGCAGTTCAATTCTTGATAAATAGTGTGCAATGGTAGAAATATCTTCCCCTGGCAGCTCACGCTCTGTTGCATACGGCAGCATAGGAATATTAATGCGTTCGCGATGTTTAAAGGATTCTATCTGCTTAGTAATATACGCAACGCTCATCCCCGCTAAGCGCGGATATTCACCACCCAGATCACCCTGACCAAATTCGCCATGACAACCGGTACAGGTTTGATTGATATCTTCTGCATATTCCACGTCCAGGTCAAATTCTACCGGCTCTGGCTGTGCAAGCTCATGGGTAATACCTTTATGGCAATTGATACAGGTCTTATTCTCTTCTTGTGCGAGTGTATGGTAGCTTTTAGCAAATAAACTTTGCTGATTCAGACTCATTTGCTTATGATCATGACAATTTCGACATTCTCTGGAATCTGATTGTTCCATAGAGTGCCAAACAGACTGCGCAAGATGATAACGCTTCGCTTCAAACTTATCACGCGTATCAATAGAACCTGTGATCCAGTAAAACACTTCTTTCGATGCTTTGATTTTACGAACCAGCTTTGCTGTCCAATCCTTTGGTACATGGCAATCAGAACATACTGCCTGCACACCAGACGCATTTGAGAAGTGCGAAGAATGTTCATACTCTTCATAAACAAATTTCATGCCATGGCAAGAGGTACAAAATTCCAGCTCATTTGTTGCTTCCATAGCGGTATTAAAACCACCCCAAAGGACGATACCAAGAACAACCAGCAAGACGCCAGAGAGTGAAAAAAGCTTAGTTTTAATGATCTTAATTCTGTTCGTAAACAAGCAATGAGAATAAACATTATCCTCTCACTTGTCTAGATTATTAGAGGGTTAAAAAGAGCCTAAATTGCCAAATCAGTATTCCACCCACAACTTAATAAACTCATCACCTGAAATATAGACCGCATCTAATCAATAAGATGACTTTTACTCCTTATTTATGGGCAAATCACGCCATCGCAGAGGTTGTAGCCTGTATTTACTCCATTCGATACATTGCCGAGAGTATTGTTTGATATGACATTTTCTCTATAAGAGCTTTCAGTAGCTAAATTCAAACCCCATTCAGCATTATCTCCTACGGTATTTTCTTTTACTAAACTACCTGATCCTCCTCGTATACCATCAGCAGTATTGAAACCACTGATATTTCCAGTTATTATTGAACGGTCGATGCCATATATCCCACTCGATTCATTGCCATTACTTGTATTTCCAGTAATGACTGAACCCCCACCAGAAAATATTCCATATCCTCCATTGTTAAAACTTATATTTCCAGTTATTGTTGAAACATTACCACCATATATACCAGTAGAACGATTATTGTTGACAGTATTATGAATCATTTGAGAATAACTCCCAGTCCAAATACCAAAACGGGGGTTATATTGAATAATTGTATTTATCACTTTTGCATATTTAGCGCGTAGTTGAATTCCATCAAGGCCCATACCAATAACACTACCATTTTTTACCGTAATTCCAACATAAACAGAATTACTAGCACCAGCAATAACTCCATGCCCACTGCCAACCGTAGGAGTACAATCTGCATCAACACCTACACAAGCCGCTCCTATTATTGCAAAACCATTCAAATCAATAGTTATAAAAGATGAAGTTATTGAAATACCCGTTGTGTTGTTATCAGGAATCACTAAATCACTGGTTAAGCGATAACTTTTGCCTGCTGTACCATCAATAGTAACAGGGTATCCTGCTACCGTATCACCACTAAAACAACCTGTGTGAGTTGCACATGTATGGTTTATTTCAACCACACCATCCACAGCAAATGCGGTGCTGGTCAGTGCTGAAAAAGCCAGCATAATAAAATACTTATATTTAATCATCTTGTTATTCCTTTAAAACAAATCTTATCATTCAATAACTTTAAAACTCAAAAAACAAAACCTTCATCGTCAACCATTAGAAAGTCCATTAACTTCATACTTGCAAGAATTCTTAGAATGTATTAGTCAACATTAAAACCTCTAGGGTTTATGTGTTTCATAATTACATAAATTATATGGTAAAACATGAGGTTTATCTGAAGATTCTATGAAGATTAAAATGGTTCGTCATAAAAACACATCCAAGAAGTTGATCTAAAGAAGCTATTGTTTAATTGAATGTGAAATGGATTAGTTGTTAACGTAAATAAATGAGCCTCAATAGCTCGCTATTATTCACTTGTTTTGATGACAACTTATATCGCTAATCCAGCCTTCCCCCTCCTAAAAAAGAGGGGGGTTTTTTTGGCATTACTTGCTGCAATAAACTTCTTATGCCCTATAACATCAGCAGTGTTAACAATTCAAGTCATTCAGCATATTTAAGAAATTATTTTAATTTCAGCCTCAAAATCATCACACATCTTCTCAATCGAAACGGCATTATCTGCAAGTACACGCGTACCATCAACCACCTTGATTTTTGCATTAAGCTCAGCAACTTCACATTGAGTTCTTTGGGCAAGCTTATCCACCTTAATAAGCTCAATACTCCAGGCGTCTTCAACGGATAAGTTACAGACATTTGCTAGATAGGAGGCATTAAAACCTTCACCTGTTAAACCACTTATACTCATATCATGACTAATACTATTGCCAGGGTTCCAATAGTGTTTGCTCAACAGAGGGCCAATTTTGGGGTTATCACATAAAAACCCAAACTTCTCTGTAAAGTATGCACGCGTCTGATACACCGCCATATTCGCTAATAAATAACCTTGGTATGCACAGGCCGACTCATCCGATAATAAGTGTGGTATAGCAAGCAAAGGGCGTGGACTTATGATTCCGAGAATATTTTTCTCCATATCACGAGCAAGTTTTGTAATATTTTCTGCGGTTAGCTCTTCATCCTGCATTTGATAAAGTGCACGTTCAAAATAGGGCACCACTAGGATGCTTCGCTCACCATAAGCAAAGAATGGTTGTTTTGTTTCGATCAGAGATTTTATAACCTGATCCGGAACAACATGGCCTTTGGTATCCTTTGCATATTGCTTTAACCAGTCCGCATCACCCAATAAACTATCGCAAAACATCGACTGTGTTTCGGCAAATGCCATTGAACTAGGAGCAAACTCCTGAGAAAAACATGGAGCATTTTGCGTAATATTGGAGAAATGTGCGGCATGCCCACCCTCATGAAACAGGGTATTAATACCACTATAACCACTGCCAACCTGACTTGGTAAAGCATTACTTGTGAAGTTTACCTTTGCGGCAACCCAGCGGCCATTATCCATATAAGAAGGAATAGGGCCGTGACAAAAGCCATTCTGGTACTTGCCTTTTCTGTCCAATAAATCGAGTGTTAATTCGGCTCCTGAATAATCAATATTCAATCGCCCGAAAGATTCGGCCCAGGCTCTTAATGAACGGGAAAATGGCATGTAAGGATCAAGCGCTCTGGTTGCATCACCCGCATAACTATAATTAAAGTTATAGGGTTTGATTGCATCCACACCTTTTTCTTCCGCGAGGTTTTTAATACTGGCTAAATTTGTTGCGCGCGTCTGTTTTTCGAAATCCTCTAAAATGACAAACAATGCATCTGCCGTCATCTGCTCTTTCTTCATCACCGAATAATCAAAAAAGTTATCATACCCAACAGCTCTGGCAAATTGGTTACGAAGCTTTACCAGTTCAATAAAGCCATGACTCAATACCCACTGCTCAAGATCAATAAATGCCTGATACGAACTTTCACGTACTTGTTCACTATTACTGGCTCTTAGATTAGAAGATAACGCAGGTGAGCTCGCTTCTACTTTAGTGCCACTTTCATCCGTATAGGTCATCACATAATTTTGTTTTTTATCAAACAAAACCGCTTCGGCTGAGATAAGATCCGCTTTGAGCTTTTGTTCATTCTCTGATTCGAGAGCATTCGATTCAAATAGTGCCAGCCAGCCACTTAAACCATGACGCGTATCTTGAGCTTCAGCCGATTTATCCTCTGCAAGATCACGCAAATATTGCTTAATCTCCGTTATACGTGAAGCATTCGATATAAAATCCGTCCAGGCTTTTTCAGAGGATT
>JQIA01002314.1_pt1 | contig 10200 bp, 8 predicted proteins | sample 811431 | NCBI WGS metagenome assembly JQIA01 (sample SAMN02998118, study PRJNA258478) | marine sediment metagenome | biome: marine; feature: seafloor; material: sediment; isolation source: oil-polluted sediment collected from 3 locations (0.5 km, 0.7 km and 0.9 km)... | place: USA: Gulf of Mexico ... | reverse complement strand
TAAAGGAATAATTTAAATAATTAAGAGGATAAAGTATCCCCTTAACAAATCGAGAGGTTAAAGTAATCTCTTGACTAATTAATTTTATTTATTATTAATCAAAATTCAACATTATGAAAAAAGTATTTTTAAGTGCTGCGGCACTAATGTGTGGGGCAGTAATCTTTGCACAAACCAACACAAGTACAGTAGATCAAACTGGAAATGGTAATGGCACAACAGTTATTCAAGCAGGAAGCAACAACAATTCAGATGTAGATCAAAATGGAGACAGCAATGTAAGTGCAGTCGATCAAACAGGTCTGACTCACAGGTCTGTGGTGGACCAAATAGGTAATGGTAATGGATCTGATGTTGACCAAAACGGAGATACAAATAATGCTTTTACAGGGCAAGAGGGAGATGGAAACACATCTTCTATAGATCAAGATGGAACATCAAATGATGCTACTACTCAACAAGGTTATTATAATGGGGATATTGGAAATGCTAATAACAGTGATGTAGAACAAGATGGTGATGATAATGTTAGTCAGGTAGTTCAGGTTTTTGGGTCTGACAGAAACCAATCTGATGTTAAACAGGATGGAACTGGTAACAATAGTTTTGTTCAGCAACATGGTGATGATAATACTAGTGATGTTGATCAGTATGGTTCAACTAACAGCTCTGTAGTTTATCAATTGTGGGATAATGGATTTAATAATTCAACAGTATTTCAAAATGGTACTGATAATGATTCTTATGTATGGCAAGAAGGTACCGGAAATACTTCAACAGTAGGTGTATATGGTATAGGTAGTACTGATAATGAATCTTATGTTTTTCAACAAGGTACAGGAAACGGTTCTGCTGTACAAGCTTGGGGAGCTGGTAATATATCGACTGTAGATCAAATAGGAGATGGAAATACTAGTGAAGTTATATCACAAGGTGACATTAACACGTCTAATGTTGATCAAGACGGTAATGGAAATGATTCTTTTGTACAGCAACATGGAGGTACTAATAGTAGTGATGTTGATCAAGATGGTAACGGAAACGGGTCTATTGTTAATCAAGGACCAGGTTACATCTTAAATAATATAAGTGCAGTAACTCAAAATGGTAATGATAACAGATCAGATGTAAGCCAGAATGGGAATAATAACAACTCAGATGTTGACCAAATTGGTAGTGGAAACGGAGTTACTGTAGCGCAAGTAGGAATGACTAATATGAGTACAGTTTTACAAACGGGTGACTCTAATGGTTCTGACGTTTGGCAATATGGAGATACTAATGAAAGCACCGTAGCGCAAACAGGAAACGGGAATTATACTTTTGTAGCTCAAGGTGCTCCTTTTGATGCGGAAACTGCAGACAGTGATAATAACCTAAGTACTATAACTCAAATAGGTAACGGTAATGATGCAAGGGTAGATCAATATACACCTGCATTAGGTGGATCAGATAATAATTTTTCAAACGTAAATCAAGTTGGAAATCAAAACAGGAGTTTTAACTCTCAAGGAGGTAGCTTAAATGATTCGGATGTGGATCAATTAGGAGATGAAAATGAGAGTCAAGTATACCAAAATGGAATCCAGCACACGAGTATTGTGTTACAAGACGGAATGTTAAATATGAATACTGTTAATCAATCTGGTAACAACCACATGAGTACGGTTAACCAATTGGGTAACTCTAATGTTTCTAATGTAACTCAATCTAATTAATAAACTAAATTTAAACCTCAACTACTATTTGTAATTGAGGTTTAATCTAAAACAAATATTTATTATGAAAAAAGTAATTTTAAGTGCTGCGGCACTAATGTGTGGGGCAGTAATCTTCGCTCAAACACCAAACAATGTAAGTACAGTAGATCAAAATGGGGCTGGGAATGATGCCATAGTAATGCAAACTGGGTCGAATACATCTGATGTTGACCAAGATGGTGATGGCAACATGACTGATGTTTTACAAACTGGTAGCGCCAGTTCATCAAAAGTTGTACAGTTAGGTGATAACGGAACAAGTGTAGTTGAACAACATGGTAGTTTGAATACCGCTGATCAGTATCAAACAAGTTCTGGTTCGGTAGACATTTACCAAAGCGGAACCAGTAACTATGCAAAACAAGACCAGGACAAACAATATAATGGTACTACTTATCTTGGAAGCAATATGATAATGGAAATCACGCAAGTAGGAGATAGAAACAGTGCCGTGCAAACGCAAAGATGGAGTTCGAATCAGGCTTACGCAATACAAACAGGTAATGACAATAAATCGACTCAATTCCAAAATAGTAACCACAATACTGAAGCCTATGTTTATCAAGAAGGTAATAGAAATACAGCTACACAAGACCAAGTAGGAGAACATTTTGGTTATGCATCTGTAGAACAAATTGGAAACGACAATGTAGCTATACAGATCCAGACTGCCCAAGAGCATGATAGAGCCATCTCTACACAATTAGGAGACAATGGTTACCAAAAAATTGAACAAAAAGGTTCTGGTACTACAAGAAATGAAGGATACCAAACTCAAGGTGTTGGAACTTCATATGAAACTGCAACTTTGATGCAAGATGGACATTTTAACTTGTCAAACCAATGGCAATATGGAACTAATAATGTATCAAACGTAAGCCAAACTGGTAATAGCAATACGAGTACAACTACTCAATATGGAAATCTAAATACAGCTACTGTTACTCAATCAAACTAATAAACTAAATTTAAACCTCAACTACTATTTGTGGTTGAGGTTTAATCTAAAACAGATTAGTTATGAAAAAAGTAATATTAAGTGCTGCGGCACTATTAATAGGTGCAGTTAGTTTTGCACAAACGAATGTAGCAACAGTTACCCAAACTGGTGATGAAAACACTGGAATTGTAGATCAAACTGGTGCTGGAAATACCGGTACAATTTCAACTACAGGTAATTTGAACAATGACACTTTTAACCCATGGAAGGAATGGAAAAGTGGTGAGACTGGATATATGATGGCAAAAGGAGTAACACAAATTGGTGATGAAAATACTGGTACTATACTCCAAAATCGCCATCGTAGTAAAGCTGGTATAGGTCAATCTGGTAATGGGAATGAAGCATCAATAATACAGGATGATCCATCCCTGCATGGGTATGGGGCGCAAGACGCAGCTTTTGTTGATCAGTTGGGTGATCTGAATAAAAGTATTCAAAACCAACAAGGTATAGATTTAATCAGTTATTTTAGACAAGAAGGAAATGAGAACGTTGCAGAATCACAACAGTTTGATCAAAATAGTAATGCAACGTCCGAACAAGTCGGAAATAATAACACATCATTTCAAAGGCAAGAATCAGGTGATTGGACTGGTGGTAATGATTCAAATATTTTTCAACGTGGTGATGGGAATGTAGCAGAAAGTTTGCAAAATGGTAAGAATCAATGGGTAGAAGTTGAGCAATTAGGTAATTCAAATTGGGCTAGTGTAACCCAAGATGGAAATAACAACGAGTCATTTGTAGACCAAGTAGGTAACTCGAATTCTTCTTTAGCATGGCAATATGGAGATACTAATGTAAGTACTGTAGTGCAAACAGGAAATGGGAATTCTTCTGAAGTAAGACAAGGAGCTCCTTTTGATTCTGAAACTGCAGATAGTGATAATAACCTAAGTACTGTAACTCAAACAGGTCACAACAACTGGCAAAGTACAGATCAATATACTGATTTGGCGGATGGATCAGACGATAATATTTCTAATGTAAATCAATTAGGTGATGCTAATAGAAGTTTTACTGCTCAAGGCGGTTCTTTAAATAATTCAGATGTAGACCAATTAGGCGCCAGTAATGGTAGTGAGGTAAGACAAACTGGATTCGAGCAAATGAGTGTCCTATTACAAGATGGAAACTTAAATACAAGTGATGTTTGGCAAGGTGGCAACAACCACATGAGTACGGTAAACCAATTTGGTAACTCTAATGTTTCATCAGTTACTCAAAGTAACTAATAATATTTAAATCAATTAAATTTAAAGGGCGTGTTTTTAAATACGCCCTATAAATCTTCATAAAAAGAATTGTTTATGCAAGTTAAAAAAATCATATTTATTCTTAGTTTTAGTTTGGCACCTGTCTTGATGTTTTCTCAAGAAAATAAGGATATGCATATTAAAACCATGCATGGCGTTAATTTAAATTATAAACATACTACGGGTAATCCTAGTACTGCCAATGCTGGAAACACTGTTTTTATAACTCAAATAGGAGAGGATAATTACACAAACGCCACTGTTACGGCGGCTAATTCTAGTCAAACCATTATTCAATTAGGAAGTTCTAATTATAGCGCCAGTCATTTAAATACCAAAAACATAAATGCAACTATAATACAATTTGGCAGGAATAATTATTATAGTGACTATGCTATAAACGCACATGAAACTATTGATTTAGAATTAACACAGCAAGGAGAAAATTTAAATTTTGAGCGTTTCGGAGTAAATTCGACGACCAAAGATTTAAAAGTTAAAATGATAGGAACAGATAGAAGCGTTATTGTACGAAGTTTCTAGTTGAAAAAACACGGCTACTTCCTGTATATTTTAATAGTATGAAAAAATAATATACATTTACCCTCGAGAAATAAAAAATACGCATTTTAATTTCTTATGAAAAAGTTTAAAAAATGATTGCATGAAGCCCCACTACTTAACATATTTTATATTTTCTTTTTTGTTATTTGGATATCATTTAGAATCCCAGGCACAATACTACAATACTATTGTTGAAGCAAAGATTATAACTACAAATACGGGTGATGATCAATTGTTTGAAATAGAAGCTACAGCAACCAACCTTTCTGAAGTACATCAAAATTTACGCTATGTCTTTTCTGTCATCAAAAATAGCACTTCAAATACTGGTTCAAAAAACACATCAAAAAACACACAAGACGGCCATTTCTTTTTAGTACCAACTGAAAAAAAGAACCTCTCAAAAACGACTATCAATTTTAGTAGTGATGATGAAATTATTGTTTTACTATTAATTTACAATACCGATAATAAACTGTTAGGAAAAGATCGGATTGTTTTTAACAAAAAAAATACATTGCCCACAGAAAAAATTGTGTCCGATGAAAAAGATTTTGAAGACACCTACTTTAAAGGCCTTGTAACCGAAGATACCAAAACAAAAGCTGGAAGAGACTTTTATAGGTCATTTGAATCTAGTTACAGACAAAAACAAATAAATGGAAAAGAGATTGTGAATATCAAGGAAGTATTTGGACTTGGGCGTAATACGAATATAGAAGTATATGTTGGCCAAAAACTGATTTATAAATTTTCTGCAAGACCAAAAGAAGACTATATAAAAGCAGTAACGAATCAATCTATTTATTTGGTTGTTAAACATTTTCAAAATTCAGAAAAATTGGAAAACCAAATTCAGCAGTATTGATATTTACGTATTGCTATGCAAAAAAATGGTATCAAAAATTAAATTAAAAAGAACAAAATATATGAAACAAATAGCCTTTATAATATTATTTATTGCGCCCTTTTTTATGTTCTCTCAGCAGCTTAAATACAGACCCATTAATCCTGCATTTGGTGGCGACACCTTTAACCACCAATGGTTAATGAGTTCAGCAGAAGCTCAAAACTCATTTACCGATCCTGAAGCTGACACTCGAGGAGCACGACAAACAGAAATGGAACGATTCACTGAAAGCCTTAACAGACAAATATTGGGGCAAATTTCAAGAACCCTGATAAATGATCAATTGGGCGATGGCGAACTAGAACCTGGTACGTTTACTCTAGGAAGTTTAGAAATTGAAATTTATGACTCTACCGAAGGTTTGGTTGTGAATATCTTAGATATAAATACTGGAGATCAAACTCAAATTATTATTCCAAATTAAAACCCCTACAATCCTTATGAACATATTAAAAAAATCAGTTTTTTTATTTCTCCTTTCTATTTTAGTATCAAGTTGTGGTGCTTTCTTTAATCAGCCAACTTCTGAACAAGAAGCGAGGCTTGGAGAATACACAAAAAAAACAGCGGAATTAAAAAATATTCCTCCTCCTGCTAATCGAATTGTCGTTGGTGTATATAATTTCAAAGACCAAACAGGGCAATATAAAGCACAAGAATTAGGAAGTACATTTAGTACTGCAATAACGCAAGGTGCGACAACAATTCTTATCAAAGCACTTGAGGATTCTAAATGGTTTAAACCAATAGAAAGAGAAAACCTTGGAAATTTGATGCAAGAACGAAACATAATTAGAACTACCAGAAACGAACATGCTAAGTTAACAGGTACACAGCCTTTAGCTTTAAAGCCGTTGTTGTTCGCCGGAATTCTTCTAGAAGGAGGTGTTGTTTCATATGACACCAATATATTAACCGGTGGTGCAGGTGCGCGCTATTTTGGTGCAGGTGCATCAGTGCAATACAGGCAAGATAGAATTACAATCTATTTAAGAGCTGTATCAACTTCGACTGGTGAAATTTTAAAGACAGTGTATGTGTCTAAAACCATATTATCACAGGCCGTTGATATTGGACTTTTTAGATACGTAAATTTTCAACGCCTTTTAGAGGTCGAAACAGGATTTACTAAAAATGAACCGACACAATTAGCAATACAAGAAGCAATTGAAAAAGCAGTAGAATCATTAATTATTGAAGGAATGATTGTCAATCTATGGTCTTCTGAAAATGAAATCGAAGAAAAAGCTGTTGTTGAACATTATTTGGAAGAAAAGGAAATTGATGCGTCAACAGGCTTGTATGAAAGAAGGTTTTTTAAAGATGATCTTAAGCATTCTATTTCTGTAAGTTTAGGAATCGCGGCTATTGACGGTGATTATGCTACTAGTTCAGTAGATATTAGTGGAAAAGCTGGGTATCGCTATAATTTTACACCTCATTTTAGCATCCACCCAGAAGTAGCATTTTTCAGATTAAATTCCTCGAGTACTATTTCGGATTATTTCATTGGGACTGATGTTAATTTTGAATATAAATTCCTGCCTCATGATAAGTTCTCTCCTTATGTGTATGCTGGGCCCGGAATCGTGACATTAGCAAAGGATACCAGTTTTAAAGTTCAAGCTGGAGCTGGTTTTGAGTATCAAACTTCAGAGAGAATGTCAATATTTATAAATGGAGATTACAACTTTACATTTACAGACGAATTAGATTATACCGAACAAGGAACTAGAAATGATAATTATGCCACTTTTGGAATTGGGCTAAACTTTCATTTTTAAAACTAAATTTAAAACTAATAGAATGAACAATATAAAATCACATATGAAATTGGCAGGAATTTTATTCCTATTTTTCATGTATTCTTGTAACGAAGATAAAATTGAAGAGGGTCAAACAGGAACACTTACTGGAAATGTTGTAAGTATGGGAGATAACCTTCCGTTAGCAAATGTTAAAATAACAACGCAACCATCTTCAAGTACTGTTTTTACTGATGAATTGGGGGAGTTTATAATTGAAGACATACTTGTTGGACAGTATTCCGTTCAGGCCGAAAAGGAAGGATATTTGGTAGATTTTGAATCGACTAATGTTATTGCAAATAGTGCTGTTAATGTAGTATTTGAACTTCAAATTTCAACTGCAAATAACAAACCCCCATCAAAGCCTGTTTTAATTGCACCTGCAGATGATTCCTCAGATGTTAGTTTAGCAGTAGAATTTATTTGGAGTGCTACTGATCCTGATGACGATGTGTTGACTTATAAAATTAGAATAAAGAATAGTGTAAATAACGATATAGTGCTTATAGAAGATATTCTAGATACTTTATATGTAGTATCTAATTTATCACTTGGTATTAAATATTTTTGGGAAGTAAGTGTATCAGATAATATAAATGAAGAAGTTTGGAGTACAACAAATTCATTTGAAACTATAGATACTACAGGAAATAGGTTCTTATTTGTTAAGCAAGAGAATGATAATAATGTGATATATTCTTCAGATGCTGATGCTGTAAATGAAATTGCTTTAACTTCCAATACTCAAAATAGCTGGAGACCTCGAAATAATTTAGTCACAAGTACAATAGCATTTTTAAAAACTGATAATTTTGAAACACATCTTTTTACCATGAATCCGGATGGCTCAAATGTTTTTAAAGTGACTACAGTTTCTATAGACGGTTTTAAACAGTCAGAGTTGGACTACTCTTGGTCATCAAATGGTTCTAAATTGATTTATCCACATTTTGATAAATTATATGAGATTAATAAGGATGGTAGTGGATTGCGTTTGGTTTATCAAACGCAAGATGGTAGCTTTATTTCTGAATGCGACTGGAGTAGTGATGGAAACACAATAGCACTTAAAACCAATAACTCTAATGGTTATGCTGTTTCTATTTATACCATTGATATGGAGGGTAATATTTTGACAACAATTTTAACTGGGGTAAATGGTGCAGCAAGTGGATTAAACTTATCTGTTGATGGCCGAATGTTACTTTACACCTATGACATCTCTGAATTTGAAAGTTCAGCATATAGACAATTAGACAGTAGAATGTTCATTTATTATTTTGACACGGATACTAAAGTGGATATTTCAGTAGATAAAATTAGTGGGACTAATGATTTAGATCCAAGATTTTCTCCAAACGAATCTGAAGTTATCTTTGTCAACACTTCTAATGATGGTGTATCTCCAAAAAACATTTTTACTCAAGGTGTAAATACTAACAATACCGGTAACCTTTTTAACAGATCAGAGTTGTTTACTAATTCAATAATGCCAGATTGGGAATAAGTTTTTTGTAGTAAAACTTATTGTATATAATAAAAAAAGCAAGCTTAAAAATAAAGCTTGCTTTTTTGTTGTGGCCTCGATAGGATTCAAACCTATTCAAAACACACTTATATTTAATGGGTTTTCTAATAGATTAAAATTCTTTAGTTCCAAAACTGCTTTTCGCTTTAGCCGATTTTTTCTTTTTATTAAAGGAATATGATACTCCAAACTCAACTACAGGCCCTACACGTAAATATTGCGTTTCTTGATAAAATATTTCCTGACCAGAGCTGTTAAATGCTTGGGTGTCCAAGCCAGTATCATTAGATCCTAGAATGTCCAATCCTTTTACATTAAAGTTTAAATTCTTATTATTCTTAGGAGTATAGTTTAATGCTACATTCGCCATATAGAATAGATCATTTTGTCCTTGTGCAGTTACAGTAGCTGATTTTATATCGAAGTCTGTAGAAAACTTAAACTGTTCTGATAAATCAAAATTAGCATTTCCTTTTATGCTCCAGTTTGTACTGCTATTATCTTCTTGGTATCCAAATATTTCTCCTTTAACATTATAGTGATATAATGAACCTCCTAAGAAAAACTTAGCCCATTCTCCAGCTTCAAAATTAGAGTTCAATTCAACTCCTAATGATGTTGAATTTCCAGCATTCGTGTAACTTCTGATTAGGACCAATTCTTCTTGATAAATCGTATTCACTCTGAAAATGGCATTACTAACTCCCCTATAAAAACCAGTAACATTTATTTTTTGCTTGCCAATTTTTTTATCATAACCCAATTCTACATTGTTCACATATTCAGGCTCTAAATTTGGATCTCCAACAACAAACACCTCTAAATGTCTTCTGTATAAAAATGGCGCCATATTTTTAATTGGCGGTCTGCTAATTCTTCTACTTACGGCTAAATTTAATTTGCTTGTTTCATTCAGCTCATAATCGGCATGAAATGTTGGAAACCAATCTAATTGTTGCACTTTGAATGTATCTTCCCTTGGTCCATTAAAAATGGTAAAATAATCTGGATTATCAACTTCCATTACCTGATCTGTGTATTCTAAACGTAACCCAGCGATATATTTTAATTTACCAATACTCCCAGAATAATCAATATACCCCGCGTAAATCCCTCTAGTAAGTTCAATACCATTTTCTAAATCCAATACTGGTCCATCCAACTGCTCGTAATTAAACGTTCCATCCATACTAAAATATTGTGGTTGAATACCTACTCCTAAAGTATTCCCATTCTCAAATTCTTTAGAATAATCGAATGAAAAACGATATCCGTCCAATGGTGTTTCATCAGTTTGATTGTAATGTAAAGTCACATCACTAATTTCATCAGTTAAAGGATCGTATTCATAATTATAGTTGTCTAGCTCTC
>JQIA01002312.1_pt1 | contig 10207 bp, 8 predicted proteins | sample 811431 | NCBI WGS metagenome assembly JQIA01 (sample SAMN02998118, study PRJNA258478) | marine sediment metagenome | biome: marine; feature: seafloor; material: sediment; isolation source: oil-polluted sediment collected from 3 locations (0.5 km, 0.7 km and 0.9 km)... | place: USA: Gulf of Mexico ... | reverse complement strand
GCTAAAAAATTGATTAGTTCTTAGGATCATGGATGTCCGTGAACATCATGAAATTTTGGCGAAACTCCAGAATTTGGGTAGGATTAAACGACACCGATTGTGGCGACTCTGGCACTGTCACTACAGAGTTAATCATATCGGTAAAATGGTCGGTATAACTGATAACATTATTAGTTTTGCTATCAACTTCAACTCGTTCCAATTCCTGCCAACGGCCTAATTCTCGGTCAAAATAAAAGGTTTTAATATCAGCTTCCGTATGGCCATCAGGAATAAGTGATTTAGCATAAGGAATTTTAACTTTAACCTTTTTGTTAAATTTCATTCCTTTAGGAAAGAAACGATAACCTTTGCGAGGGCCTTTGGTAACATTAGTCATGCCCGGATCAAGCTGCTGGATTTCCAATGGATACAAAGATTTAATACACAAAGTAGTTTCTTTATCCACCGCTTCAGCATTAACATCTAACTCTGCTTCATCATGAATAAGTTTTTTAGCTTGGCCTTTAGAAACTTTGCCAGATTTAGTTCTTGGGGAAACTTCACAACTTGAATCAGTAGTACCACCATCAGTAATAGTTGTATCAACAGGAGAAATAGTCTGTTGCCGTTTCTTACCATTCTTATCTGTAAATACTAGACGTTTAGAACCATCGGCATTATCAATCAAACCTAAATCACTATCATCACTAACCAATTCAGATGATAAACCAACTCGATAAATTATCCACTTTCCATCTTTGGTTTTAACTTTAAAAGTACCATCTGGTTGAGCGATAACTTCATCAAATAATTTAGCTAGTTCTTCCAACAAAGCCTTTTTATCTTGAATTACCGATTGAGTAAAAATTTCCCGACCATAACCAGTGGTAAAAGTTATATTTTCATCGGAATCAATCTCAAAACCAGCTGGCTGCTTAGAACTAACTTGAGTTACTTGCACTGGCTCAAGCACAAATAAAAATCCACCAACTTCTATTTGCAAATAACCAGCAGAATTTTGTTCTAATTGCCAATTATCATCTTGCAGTTGAGGTAAGGAATTTATTTGCTTCAATAAACTAGGTTGTTGTTCTTTAGGAATGATATTATTAGGTATAACATCATCATTGAGATTGATTACAGAGTCATCTTTAGAAATTTCTTTTAATAAAGATAAACTTAAATCAACATTTTCAGGGATTAAACTGTTATCAGCAAATTTAACTCCTTTCCCAAAAGTAACATTTTCACCAAAAGTTGTACCAGCACCAATTAATATATTAGATAAATCAGCATCATAAATATGAGAATTAGTGATTAATGGTAAATCAGCATTGCCAATTATAATTCCAGTTAGCTTACCGCCTTCAATGTAACTATCCTCAGCAATAACAATGTTTTGTAAAGTACCATTATTTTCAATTGCACCTTATACGACACCGCCGGTTATAGTGCTACCAGACTGAATAATAACGTCGGATAAAATACCTTGATTATCAATATTGCCAGCTAATATCCCGTTGATTACATTTGCATTTGGAAGTATTGTAACATTATTTAATATACCTAAATTAGGTTCATCAATGACAGTAATTATTCCATCCAAATAACCACCATTTAACTCAGAACCAACAAAATAACAATTAGTTATAGTTCCTTGGTTTTCTATAGTTCCGGTTAATTTTCCATCTTCACAAGTCAAGGTAGAATCTGGCAAAATAGTGGCATTGGAAATCAAACCTTTATTAAAGTTATTACCACTTAAAATAAGATTGGAAACACTTGCACCAGCTTCAAATTCAACATCAGTAACAGTTATGCCACCAAAATTACCAACAGTATTTATTTTTCCAGTGGTTGGTGGTTTATCTATTGGAGGAAGTTGAGTTGTGTTATCAGATGGTTTTTCATCAGTTGTGGTAATCTCTTCTTCTTGTACAGGATTTTCTGGAGTTTCAACAGAGTCAGTAGATGTTGAATCTACTTCAATATTATCAGATATTTGTTCTTCATCAGAAACTAATTTAGGAGGTTCTATCTCTTCAGAAATATCATCTTCCACATCTTGAGGTGTTTTATCTTCTGGTTCTTCATATTTACATGGTAAACTGGCAGATTCATCTTCAGGTAATGCTAGAAAAACCTCAGACTGCATACCTTTTGAGTCAAATATTCTTATTTCAACACATTTAGCATCGTCAGTATTAAATGATGTACTAAATTGATTTAAAGTACCATTAACTCTGCGTATTTTAATAACACCATCTTGGATGGTTAGTCCAACAAGTTCTAGTTCAGTAATAGGTTGATCAACTAATTCAGTGTTAAATGTATAAATTTTTATAACACTATCTTGCTTTAACATTCCAAAGGTATTTTCTAATTCACCATCATCTATTACATCAGTAGATTTACTAACATCAGGAGTTGGGATGGTTGGTTTAGTAATATCAGAAATTACTTCGGTTGATTCAGTAACATCAGGACTTACTTCGATTGATTCAGTAACATCAGGAATTACTTCGGTTGATTCAGTAACGTCAGGAATTACTTCGGTTGGTTCAGTAACGTCAGGAATTACTTCGGTTGGTTCAGTAACATCAGGAATTATTTCGGTTGGTTCATTACAAAAACTACCACTGCCTTTTTCACATGCTTTATCTGAAGCATTGGTATGTTCACTTGCTTTACCATTATTGATTTTATCAACATCAGGTTTGGCAATAGCGGGTAATACTACCAAACACAACAGAAATACAATTATAGATTTTAAATTCACGGTCAATTCTCCATATAATAGTTTTATTAATATGTGACTCACAAACTTTATGTTAGAATTCTAACAATTTAAATAGCTTTATCATATGATTAAATGATTTATTGAAACTAAGATATATAATATAACTATAATTAATAAGTGATTATGTTATACGCTTTTAATAACTAAAGTCAATAGTATTTTGAAATTTTTATAGGAGATTTAACGAATTGTTAAACGTTTAACAAATGTAAAATATAAAGAGATTAATTCAGGAAGGTTTAAAAAATTGTAATTGCTCCCCCTCAAATTAAGGAGAGAGAGTATTTTTGATAGATTGGAAAGCAGGAAAGCAGACAAACCTTGACGTTTACCTGTATTAACGATAGAACGAACGCCTACGAATTTTACCCCACTCGGAACGAAAACAGTTAGTAACTTTTCGAAAAATGATACTCATACGGATAGCTTGTTCGCTTATTTGTCGGTGGCACAGAGGCATCTTCCAGAAATAGGTTGTCTTTTGGTATATAGCGTTTATCGTTTGTATAAGATACAAAGTTTCGGGAAATCCGCTCCGCTCCATTCCCGAAACAACTAGTACTGCGCTCAATCGGGAAACGCTATAACGTTTTTTGAGACGAATGCCATCCTTATTCGTGGGTTCAATGTCCAATCATTCTGATAGTTATCAATATGAACGTACCGAACGTTTTGGAGTAAGTCAACAATGGATTGCTTTGAAAAGGCTAGGTATATTTCATAAAAAAACTTTTAAACATCCAAAAACAGTGGATGATGAAATGTTTGCGGAACATCGCTAGCAAGTGCTATACTGGCAAAAAGAAATTATGAAGCATATACGTTATCACACTGTGCTTGATAAGCTAACCCGACCTACACGACTGGAGTTCAACCAGATGTTTAAAAGAAAAAATCAGGATAATAAAGAAGATTATTTAATAAGAACTTTTGAAAAAGATGATGTCATTGTATCTGAGGGCGATGAAACTAAGGAAATGTTTATCATTCAAACGGGGCAAGTGGCAATTGAAAAAAATCACCAAGGTAAACCGTTGCTATTAAAAGTTCTTGAAAAAGCTGATTTTTTTGGTGAGATGTCATTGATGGAAGGGCTTCCAAGAAGTGCTACAGTTCGGGCATTGACGACAACTAAAGTGCTGGTACTACATAGTGGTAGTTTTATGATGAAGCTTCGTCGTGACCCTACCTTTGCTTTTGAAATGATCAATCAACTATGCCATAGAATCCGTACTGAAAATGATCGTCTAATCCAATTAATGATAGAAGCCGGTATTAGTAATGAAATTGCCCAAGATATTTTTCAGAAAGCGATTGATGAATAAATAATTATTAACAAAGATAATGAATTATGCAAATCAATATCCACCAAGATAAAATGTTGGTCATTTCTGACCTGCACATGGGTTGCCCTTTATTTAAACAGCTTCATACTTTAGAAAAATTCTTTGAATTCGTCAAGCAAAACCAATTTCATCTTTGCATTAATGGGGATGGCATTGATATCAGCCAAAGTTCATTGATGCAAATGAGTCGGGAGGTGCCGGTTATTTTTCAGCAAATTGCCCAAATGCGATCTTTGGGTCTTAAAGTGTATTATGTGGTCGGCAACCATGACATTATCCTTGAGCATTTTCTGCAAGATTGGGGATTGTTTGAACTTCTGCCTTTTATGAATTTGACCTCCAAAGGCAAGCGTATCCGCATTGAACACGGACATATCTATGATTCCCTTTATGTTGCATCACCGATTCTATTCAAATGGGTGGAAATCATGGGCGGTGCATTATTGAGATTTACACCCAGAATTTATCACTTATATCAATGGTTTGAAAAACAGTTCTATGGCACCGACATCTTTGGCACTGGAGGATTTCGTGGCGAAGATCCGGCTTATATACGTGCAGTTTCCGAATTACTCCAACGCGGTTTTGATGCTGTGGTCTTTGGTCACACGCATCGACCGGGCGTAGTGAAACTGGATCAAGGTAAAGTTTATGTCAATCCCGGTTCATGGATACATAATTCCTACTTTGTACAAATACAAGATGGGAAAGTTGAATTAAAAGAATTTACGGTTTCAAAGGTTTCAGGAGTATCTTCTTTCCTTATTTATGATTATTAATAGAGGTTTTAATGATTCACTACGACGTTGTTGTTATTGGTTCAGGATTCGGAGGTGCAATAACTGCGTTGCGTTTGGCAGAAGCAGGGCAATCTGTACTAATTTTGGAACGTGGAAAACACTACAAACCAGAAGATTTTCCCAGAGATATTAAAAAAACAGATGAGTTACTATGGACTTATCCGAAAAAAAAGACAATGCAAGGTTTATACGATGTCCGATTCCATTCTGATATTGCTACGATCTCAGCCAGTGGCGTTGGCGGAGGTTCTTTAATCTATGCCAACATCCATTACCGACCACAGGCTAAAATTTTTGACGATGCTCGATGGCCAGATGAAATTAATCTCAATAGCTTAGAGACCTATTATCAACGTGTTGCAGATAAATTGGATTTATCGCCGCTACCTAAAAATATTCCGCTTCGCAAGAGAGATGTGTTCATTGATGCTGCAAATAAGATGAATCGTCCCGTGTTTGATGTTCCTATGGCAGTTGCTTGGAGTGGTAATCCAGGGGAAGGGAGACAGGCTTGTCAAATGGCCACTGAATGTGAGTTTGGTTGTCGCTATGGAGCCAAAAATTCACTTGATTTTAATTATCTTGCCCATGCTCAGCAACTTGGAGCGAAAATACAAGCCCGCTGTTTAGTAAGCCATATTGCCAAAGAAGAATCGGGATATAAAGTCTTTTATGAAGATACAAAAAACGGTACGGATCATCATGTCACCGGTAAACGGGTTATTGTTGCAGCCGGAACATTGGGTACAAATGAAATATTATTACGCAGCCGTGACCATACCAAAACCTTGCCGGAATTATCTCAAACTTTGGGGCATAGCTATTCAGGGAACGGGGACTTTGTAGGTTCACTGCAAAAAGCAAAGATGGATTTAGAACCATGGAAAGGTCCGGATGTGACTTCAGCAATGTGGTTTTATGATAAAACGCCAGGGTTTGTATTGACTGCTGTCACTTATAATAAAGCCGTGATGGAAGTGTTGGCTTCGTTTGGACAAGTGCCACCGTCCAAGATTGCCAAATTTTTTGCTCCGACTTTGTGGAAATTGCTACCAATAGTACTCCCATTTTTGCTCAAAAAAGGAATGCTGAGTAAACCTCTAAACTTTTCTCTTGAGGGTGCTGGTTCTCCCGAACGCATGATGAATTTATTTTCAATTGGGCAGGACAATGCAAATGGTCGGATTACACTGGTTGGGAATAAATTGAATATCAAGTGGAACTACACGGACGAAAATAAAACGCTAATTGCACGCCAGCAAGAGGCAATGAAAGAACTAGCCGAAAAACTCGGAGGGAACTATGCACCACATCCGATTTGGAATCTCTTCGGCCGTATGTTGAGCGTACATCATTTAGGTGGATGTGCCATATCTTCTGGAATAGATAAAGGTGTGGTAGACATCAATGGTCAAGTGCATCGTTATCCAGGGCTCTTTGTGGCAGATGGTTCAATCATCCCCACTGCAATCGGAAGTCATCCGGTCATGACCATCTCTGCCTTAGCAGAGTGGATAGCAGAACGAATTGTGGCGAAAGTCTGAATCAGAATTTTAGAATTAACAGAACTTAAATACCATTGCCTAAAATAATTAAGTAGTTATATTCATTCTGAAAATTATAAAGTTCTGAACCAGACAAGGAACTGCTCCTTTTAATTTGTCTCTTCCAAATGATTCAGGATAGAAGGGTAAACATCTCTTACCGCATTTTTGCCAAAAATACAGTCAATGTGGCCGTAATTTGGAATCACAACCCGCTTATACAAGTCTTTGCCGTTCTTTTCACACAAATTGCTATAGGTGATTTCAGTACTTTCCGGCAAGAAACACTTATTTTCTTCACCTGAAATGAACGTTACTGGAATCGCCATACGTTCCAAATGGGGCAAGTAGCAATCCTCCCCCTGTGCATTGACCAGATGGCCTTTTCTTACCATTAAAGCAAGGTGTTTGAGCGTAGTCATGTTAACCATCCCAAACAGCTCGTGCATGTTGTCATGAGTTGACTTGTTTAATTGTCCATGCTCATACAATTGCCCATACATGAAGGCGATTCGATAGCAAACCGGATTATGACAACGCTCTCCTTTTTTCACGGGATGGAATAAAGCAAGCAGCATATTAAAAGCCCTCTCCCACCATTTTGAATTATTTGCTACATAAGCAGTGAGTGATTTTATGCCTAATAAACTGAAAAACGTAGGTGCATATAAACTGGTCTTTATTTTTGTTAAAAACGGCACTTTATTATGCGTGGACACTTGAGAACAAACTACAGAGCGAACTCCTTTCAACCATCCACCCAACAGAGACATAGTCAAAATGCTCGCACCATAGCAATGTGCCACAAACTGAACACTTTCAGCACCGGTTATTTTTAGCACAGTGTCAACTGCGGCGGGATAGTCATACTTTGCAACATCGTCAGCACTAAATTGTGTATGCACACTGGACAATTCAATACTGGCGCGGTAATCCAACAACCACACATCATAATTATTGGCGAACAAATATTCCAGTAAATTTGTATCAACTGTATCCATAGAAAATATCCGACTGGACACTCCTGCACCATGTGTCAATATCACCGGGCCTTTTGAACCGCCTTTATAACGTGTGAGGCGAAGTTTTACCTTATCCTCCGTTATAAATTCATGCACTTCCGGAGCTGAAACACGCAACGGACGTTTTTGGCGTGGAGGTGCATCAGCCTTAAAATAGTCCCATCCTCCAAAAATTCCCCCATAATTTTCAACCAACTTGCTGGTAAAGAATTTTCCAAATTGAGCCGTATATTTCAACGCCTCGAATTTACCGGCTGCGTTGATAACTTTTAACGTCAGCATTTGTTTGAGAAAATCTATCAAGCGGATTTTGATTATCCCTTTGCCCAATACTGCCGTTTTTTCACCATCATAGACAGTTATATAAAGGGTTGTCGTATCACCCCAAATACTAAAAATTGAAGTATGGCGAATTTTTTTAACACCATCAAAATAATAACTTTTACCATCTTGAGCATGTAATTTCATGCGATAGCGCATACGTTGAATATTCGCATCATATTTCACAAACAGATTAAAAACACCTTCCGTAACCATAAGCGGTTTATCGGACAGAGCCGAAGCACTAACCGTACCAAACATATTGGCTTGATGTTCTTCATTTTTAAGCATTTCCTGAATATCTTCGGAAAGGATAGTTAAAGTAAACTCAAATTTTGAGCTTTCCTCTTTCCCAAGTTTAGCAGCCAATTTATAATCTTCTGTTTCTTTGGTAGAGAAATAACCAAGCATGGTTTCTGTGAACTGAAAGCCAATTTGAGACTGCGTAGCTTTTTTAATGGGTTTTGACGGCAAATCGTAGCTCAATGTCCAGCCACGCTCTTTGGCTAAGAGTGCAATATTACGTTCACTAATGGCCGAGATAGTCAAAATAGGATTGGTACCCAGTGTGGTTGGAATAATAGAACCATCAGAAATATATAGACCTTGGTGAATTTCTTCACCTTGGTTGCCGGCAAAGACTTGGCCTTTATGATTTGTAACCCCATTAGACGCATCTTCACTCATAAAACATCCCCCCAAAGGATGTACAGTGATTAACTTGTAGCCGAATAACTTAGTCCAAATTGGATTTGGTATATAACTTCCTCCAATTGCTGTTGTCATTCGCTTAAAATTATTCTGGGCATTTTGGAACACTTTTTCCTTACCGACTCCGGGCCATTGAATACGCAATCGGTCTTTGTGTAAATGCATAATCCCTTGATCACTATCATGAGTTATAGCCAGATAAGTTTGGGTATGATTCATCGCACCATGATAAGAACCTCTGAAAAGACTTATCAATTCCTGTTGTTTCGCTTTAAAATAAGCTCTCCAGCCTTTTTGCCTCAAATTAGTGCTAATGAGTTTATCTTGGAAATAAAATGTAAGCGGTAATAAAGGGGTTAAGGCACCCGGAATCGTTCCTTCCTCAATGGACATACATTGCTCATAACTTTTAGAATGTTTACGGGTGTCAACGATACCGGTAATGCAAGGGCCAACCGGATTATCCGGATCCGGTTGACGGGTACCCAAACCAATCCCATTGACTTTTTCAGTCAGATTGTATCCAAAAGCCATCAGTCCGCCATTACCGGTTAGATGGGTTCCTAATTTGTCGGATAAATGGAGGTCATTTTGTTTGGAACGCAATAAAATTTCAGTGCTTCCCAAAGTACCGGCAGCTAAAATCACTATATCAGCACTTACAAACAGGTTGGGTGCGTGGAACTTTTCTGCTCCAGAACCCATGCTTTCAAAATGCACCAGCCATTTTTTTCCGGTTTTTTCTAAATAGCGAACCTTGACTTCAGTGAAAATTTCCGCACCATGATTCCAAGCGTCCGGCAGATAATTCATCTGTACCGTATTTTTTGCAGCATAATTACAGCCAGACATACAGTCACCACATAAAATACAAGGTTGCTGTACCACACCAACATGATTGATATCTTCTTTATATTTTTCAAAAGTTACGGCAATAGGGGGACAATAAAACTCTTCCTCTAAGTATTCAGCAGATTTTTCCATGATCTCTAATTTTTTTAATTTTGGAAAATCTTTTGGATACGGAGTTGCTTTAAGCATTTCTCGCGCATGTTGGTAACCAGTCTCTATACCATCTTTGAGGTCATCAACCAGTGCTTTTGGCCAATTGGATTTATCAAAAATATGTGGATTGGTTTCAATAATAACCCCAGCATTAATCAGCGAAGTTCCTCCCAATCCACATCCAACCAAAGCATTCATGTCTTTATTGAGACGTAAATCGAAAAGAGCCGTTTTAGAACCCAAACGCATGATACTGGTATCAAGCTGCATAGCCTTGTTTGCTTTAAACAAAGTATTAGGAAAATCACCCATTTGGAATTCTTTGCCACGTTCTAATAAACATACTTGTTGCCCGGCTCTTGCTAGGCGAGAGGCTGCGATCCCACCACCATAGCCAGAACCGATGACTACAACAGTGTAATTGGGTTTAATATGTGTAATTGGTAATGATAGTTTAGCCATTTTTTTGTCACTTTTTGTGTTGATAGGTATAATTCTAACAGATTATGTTTATACTAAAAACCCACTTAGGGAACAAAGAACTGGGATTTATTTTTTACACTGAACAAAAAACGGTGGTGTTTGAGACAGGTAAATAACTTGATATATAGCAATTCTTAATTATGAATGCTTAATTCTTAATTAAATTCAAAATAAATATCAATTACTTATTTAA
>JQIA01002309.1_pt1 | contig 10221 bp, 6 predicted proteins | sample 811431 | NCBI WGS metagenome assembly JQIA01 (sample SAMN02998118, study PRJNA258478) | marine sediment metagenome | biome: marine; feature: seafloor; material: sediment; isolation source: oil-polluted sediment collected from 3 locations (0.5 km, 0.7 km and 0.9 km)... | place: USA: Gulf of Mexico ... | reverse complement strand
GAAGATTTAAAATTAGACGTTGAACAAGGAAAACCTGAATTGCCAATTATAATTGACAGACAAAAGGCACGACGTTTAAATGTTTCTACTGGTCAAATTGCAGATGTTTTAAGAACTTCGTTATTTGGAAAAGAAGTTTCTACCTTTAAAGATGGTGAAGATGACTACCCAATAAACATTCGTTTAATGGATAAATATCGCTACAATAAAGATATTTTAGTAAATCAAAAAATCACTTTTAGAAATCAGAATAATGGTAAAATAGTTCAAGTTCCTATTTCTTCAGTTGCACATGCTGAAACTAATTCAACATTTAGTGCTGTAAAACGGAAAGATTTAAACAGAGTAATTACCATATTTTCAAACGTACTTGAAAATTACAATGCAACTGGTGTAAATGATCAGATTAGGAAGGCCTTAGAAAATTATAACTTGCCTAATAATATTTCAATATCATTTACCGGAGAACAAGAAAAACAAGCCGAAGAAATGGCCTTTTTAAGTAAAGCATTATTAATTGCTGTATTTTTAATTTTCTTAATCCTAGTTGGACAATTTAACTCTACATCAACACCTATTATTATATCTCTTTCTGTTTTATTGAGTTTAATTGGGGTGTTATTTGGACTGATTATTTTTAGAATGGAATTTATTATTATGATGACCATGATTGGTATCATTTCTTTAGCCGGTATTGTGGTGAATAATGCAATTGTTCTAATTGATTATACCAATTTAATTATGAAAAGAAAACGCCTTGAACAAGGGCTAGATGAAGGTGCTTTGACTAAAGAGTTAATTTATGAAAGTATTGTAGAAGGTGGTAAAACTCGTTTAAGACCAGTACTATTAACGGCAATTACAACTATTTTAGGGCTACTGCCATTAGCAATTGGTATCAACATCAACTTTATGACGTTGTTTACGGAATTTGACCCTCAATTTTATATTGGAGGAGAAAATGTTGTTTTCTGGGGACCAATGTCGTGGACAATTATTTTCGGGTTAACTTTTGCAACTTTCTTAACTTTAGTAATAGTTCCGGTAATGTTTTCATTACTAAACAATTTAAAATTCAAATTAAACAGAAATCAATAATTTTCAAAAAAGGCGACTCAAATGAGTCGCCTTTTTTTATTTTTCCTGAATGACAAGCAACAAATCATACACTGTTGATGAAGCAAAAAAAGCTTTAGAACATTTCTGCGCTTATCAAGAGCGCTGCCACAAAGAGGTTGAAAAGAAGTTATATGATTTAAAAATGATTCCTGAGGCTAAAGAAATAATAATTCTTCACCTACTTCAACATAATTTTCTAAATGAAGAACGATTTTCAAAGGCATTTGCAAGGGGAAAATTTTCAATGAAAAAATGGGGGAGAATTAGAATTAAAAACGAATTGAAATATCGAAATATTTCACAATATAATATTAAAAGTGCTTTAAATGAAATTGATGATTTTGATTATTTCAGTTGCTTAAAGAAAATAGCAATTAAAAAGTCCACTTTAATAAAAGAACCAAACTCCTATAAAAAGAAAAATAAACTTATTACTTATCTAATCTCAAAAGGATTTGAATCTGAACTGATTTACAAAGCCATTAAAGAACTAAATTAGTTGAAATAAAACATAAAAAGACCATCTATTTAGATGGCCTTTTAGATTTAACATTTATTAATTTACAACTCTAAATTGAAACACTTCTGATGTAGAAGTATTTCCTTCTTCATCATTAGTAACAACATTCCAGTAGTAAGTATTAGCACTCACAGCCACATTTTCTATTTTTTGATTTGTCGTAGTTTCAAAATTAGTAATTGGAGGATTCGATATTCCAAAATACACATCGTATTCCTTGATATCATTATCTACATCACTACCACTCCACTCTAAAGTCACTGTACTTTTGCTTGTTAATGAGCCCATAACTGGCCCTATTAATTCAGCAGGAAACGGAGCATATGTTATTATTGCATCTCCAGAATTATAAAATTTCCACTCAGCACTTTTAGCCGTTTCAATTGTTACAGTAGATTTAGATATCACCCACCATTTATAAGGTGTACCTTTAGAAATTATTATATCAACTTGATTTGAAGTTGAATTAGTACTGTGCTCTGTATTGTTAAGTAAGTTTTTAACTACAAGCGTATATGAATTAGTATTTGAAGAAGTATTCCATTGAAAATTAATCCTGCTTTGAGTACTATTTAAACTACCACCTGTATTACATTCCTCATTATTTACTGGGAACACTAATGTTGCTGACGAAGGTGGTAAAACAGGAACTGGATCTGGTTCTGGGTCATCTCCACCTCCCCCACAACTAATTAAACCTACAATAATCCCTATACTTAAAACATATTTTAAAATTTTCATATTATTCTACAATTATTGTGTAACTTTTAGTTAATTCTTTAGATTCCATTTTAAAGACATAAATACCTTTTGGCAAGCTTTGAGAATTAACCTCTATACGCCTCTGGCTGTTATTGAAATACATTTTAGAAGATATCTGATTTCCTGCATTTGAAAAAATAGATATTTTAATTTCTTCTGATTTAATATCTCCTGTTGTTAAATATATCACCCCCCCTTGCTTTACAGGATTAGGGTACAATTTAAGACCTTCAAATGGAATAATTAACTTTTTGTTAAATACGCCTTGACATAAAACATCTGTAGTAACATTTAAATTATTAATCCCTGATTTTAAATCTAAATCAATATAATTATTAGTTGTAACAAAAACTTTATTATTTAACGTTATATAATATTTTTTTCCACCACTAAGTTCAACTTTTGTTGACCTAGATTTGGCATTAACTTTAGCAGATACAGATAAATCATCTGGTTGGGTAATAACAACATTGAAACAAATTTCATAATTAGGTTGATTTTCAACAGTAATACAAACCGTATAATCTCCTTCTTCTAAATTATTAAACGTAGTAGTCTCTGTAAATGAAATTGTTTCTACCTCCCCATTACCTGTTATAGTAGCAGTATAAATTAAATTTTCAACACTTGATATTGCAACAAAACCATTATTACTTGATCGACAGGTTTCTCCATTAATCTCAAGCTTAAAATTAGTAGATGGTAATGTAAATATTGTACACCCATCAACATCAACAGTAGCATTCAAAGGTGTGTCATCACAGATGTCATTATCATTTATCACTCCATCACCATCAATATCATCGTCACAGATGTCTCCCTCTCCATCATTATCAACATCTACTTGATCAGCATTTGCAATTAATGGACAATTATCAATCGTATCTACAACTCCATCTCCATCATCATCATTATCACAAACATCTCCCTCTCCATCACTATCAGTATCTAGTTGATCTGAATTAAAAATTAAAGAGCAGTTATCATTAATATCTAAAATTCCATCTCCGTCGTCGTCGTCGTCACAAACATCTCCTTCTCCATCGCTATCTGTATCAAGTTGATTAGTATTTGAAATTAAAATACAATTATCTATAATATCAAATACGCCATCTCCATCTGTATCTTCACAAAGATCTCCAATTCCATTATTATTTGTGTCTAATTGATTACTATTAGAAATTAAAACACAATTGTCATTAACATCTAAAACCCCATCTCCATCATCATCATCATCACATGCATTCCCTTCCCCATCCCCATCTGAATCAAGTTGATCTTCATTTGGAATTTGTATACAATTATCTATATTATCAAATATGCCATCTCCATCTGTATCTTCACAAATATCTCCAATTCCATTACCATTTATATCTAATTGATTATTGTTTGAAATTAAAATACAATTGTCATTCACATCTAAAATTCCATCTCCATCATCGTCATCATCACAAGCATTACCCTCTCCATCTCCATCTGAATCAAGTTGATCTTCATTTGCAATAGTTGGACAATTATCTGCTTCATTCAAAATTCCATCGTTATCATTATCTTCATCACAGACATCACCAATGCCATCATTATCGGCATCTGCTTGATCAGCATTAGGGATTGTTGGACAATTATCATTCACATCTAAAATTCCATCATTATCATCATCATCATCATCTGTTCCTTCTTGGGCAATGATAAAATCATCAATTACAACCCCTTCTTCATTTACAGCAGGGTCTGAATGAAACACAAACCTAAACATCACATTTTTCTTAGAGGCTAAAGTCGCCAAATCATATGAGTATTCTTTCATTTCAATATCTGCTCCTGTCCACTGAGCACCTGGGCAATTTTGACAATCATCTACTGATCCAGAAATTTCATTAGTTCTATTACTATTATACCAATGTGGATCTTCATTTGTTCCTAAGACTTCCCAAGTACCACCTTCATCAATCGAATATTGTACATAAATAATGTCCCAGTTTTCTTCTAAATCATATGCCATTTGAAACTTGAATTTAGGAAAAATTACTGTTGACAAATCATAATATTTTGAAACAATATAACTCTTTACTGCATCATTATGGTTACCTGACAAATTAGTTGCGTAAGCATTTTCACCACTGGATACGGTATTCAATTTAGTGCCACTTGGTACGCCTCTTTCCCATTCTGAAGTAAAAAAATCTCCCTCACTGTACGATAATAAAACATCTGTATTTTCTTCAAAAGAATTTAAAGTATTTGTTTCTCCCTTTTCATTATATATAAAACTTCCAGATAAAGAATTGTTTTCTCCATAAATATCTCCATTAGTGGTAACTGTTACTTGTAAAGAATGAACTCCATAATTAGTAGTAATGTTTGGGATCTCAATAATTCCCGATGAATTTACAGCTATAGTTCCAGTCCAGTTGAATGTATCTTCAACGCCGTCAATTACGTAAGAAACTTGTATATCGTTTATTTGTTGAGAGCCTTTATTTTCAACCTTTAACTTCATTAATAAGTCCCCAAAAAGTATTTTTGATTTTGTTGGAGATATTATTTCTAATAATCGAATTTCATTAGTTGGTATTTCAACTGAAATATCCGATTGCCAAATTCCTCTTCCAAAAGTTGCCGCAGTAATTTTTGCATCATCTAATGAAATTTCTAAATCACGTACAGGAACATTAGGTAAGTTATTAAAAAAGGATTTCCATTCATTACTTGTATCATCAAGCCTAAAAACCCCTAAACTTGTACCAACAAATATTGGATTTTCAGAATGCCGCCCTTGATGGGCAACATCGAAATATGCTTGATCCGTTGGTAAATTATATGTTATATCATTAAAACTTAATCCTTGATCTATTGATTTAAAAACTCCTCTATCCCCAAATCCAGAGGTTGAGACATAAATTATATCACTATTACTACTATGTACCTCTATTGCATTAATGTTAGAAGAAAAAGAGTGAGTTGAATTAAAATTTTCACCTCGATCAGTACTTACAAAGAAACTATTATTAACTCCTACATATATATTATCTGAGTCAGATTCATCTATTTCAAGTACATCAATATTACTATTAAATGGAGAAGAAATTTCAACAAAGTTTGACCCCGTGAAACGATATAAATTTTTATACCCTGCATATAATTCTCCTTGCTTATTTATTACAAGTGGTGTTATCCAATTACCTTCAATCGGTTCTCCATTTTCTAGAGGGGCACCAAAACTAGACACTCTCGATTCCCCAGCATCTACCGAAATATTTAAAGAGCCTCCGTATTGTGTAAACCCATAATATTTATCCTCAATAATTGGATCCACAGCACTATCCATACCATCACCTCCATGATAATTACTCCAATCCCCATTATTTGTTAGTCCAAATCCACCATTATCTTGAAGACCACCAGCCATTTTATTAGCATCTCTACTAGAAACTGCTATTCGATAAAATTGTCCTATTTGCATACCTTGAGTGAAATCTTGAAATGTTGTTCCAGCATCTTCACTTCGATAAAACCCTCCATCTGTTCCCGCAAATAATTCATTATTAAAAAATCGTAAATAATGAATATCTGCATGAGTAAAAGAGGCAGTATGTTGTGACCAACTATTTAGTTGTGAAAATGAATCTCCCCCATTTGTAGATTTCCAAATATTCAAACAACCAACATAAACTTCCTCTTCATTTGTATCTGAAACCCCCAATGCTAAATCATACCAAGCTTGTGAGCTTTCTATAATATCAACCGTATTTGTTTTTTTGGTAAACGCCTCCCCGCTATCAACCGAACGATATAATCCTTGATATGTATTATCTGTATTTACACTTAAAACATATACATAATCTGAATTTGCAGGAGTTACATCAATCACTAATCTTCCAGAGGAAGTTGGCAGTCCTTCAGCTATTTGAACAAATGAATCTCCCCCATCAGTAGATTTATACATCTTATTTATTGTAACAATATAAATTATATTTGGATTATCTGGTTTTAACTTTAGGTCTTTTATATTTCCTGTTTGGGTTACAACCCAATTGTCTCCACCATCAATTGATTTATATAATCCATTACCCGTAGCAACCCATAATATATTTGAATCATTTGGGTGAATATATATGTCATTCATTAAACTTGGAGTGTTAACTGGATTTAAACCTGTTTCGTTCCAAGTAATTCCACCATCTGTAGATTTAAATACACCTGCACTCTCAGTATCTGAGGCATCATCATCCCCAGTAGCTATATAAATTATATTTGAATTAGAAGAATCAATAGCAATTCCAGAAACTCCAATTTGAGGTAAGTTGTCTGATAATGGAATCCATGTTAATCCATTATCCTCCGTTTTCCAAATTCCACCTGCTGGAGTACCAACATAAATAATTTGATCATTATTTGGGTCTGGAACAATAACATTAACCCGTCCTAAGTTAGAAGTTGATGTTTTATGATTTACCAACGTTTTTGGTCCAAATGACACCCAATTACTTTCATCGTGTGTACTAGATATCCCAAATGCGACATGGTTCTCCCATGTTTCCCATAACTGGGTTGAAGTTGGTAAATAACCTTTTTCATCTGTATAATGTTTCCAATACTCTTCCCATCTCTTAAAAGGCTTGTAACCGCTCCCCTTTTTGTTATAGTCTTTCCCCTCCCAATACTGATTAAACATTAAAGAAATTTCAGGTAATGTAAGCTTATTATTTTTACTTGTTACTCCCTTTTGCTGATGATTGCTCTTCATCCAAGGAGCTCCCTCATTAAATTGAGCTGAAGCACTAAATACTGAAATAAAGAACCCAATTAATAGTAGTATTTTTTTCATATAACTATTTTTATCAAAAATAAAAAAAATATCACAATCAAATTAGCTCCCTTATAATTATTTTACATGTTTTTAATTTTAAAAAAATGTACATAACTTACTAAAGTTATCATAAGAAATTAATTTTAACCACAGATTCGAAAAGGAAGAGTTTATTATTTTCTAAGCGACCTCAAGAAAATAGTATCTTTTTCTTTGTTAATTCCTTTAACTTTATCAATATTATCATTAGGAATGGTTAAAGAAAGCACATAATGCTTAATTTTCCATAATGAATCTTTTTTACTAAGTACTCCAGAGCCCCTACACACTCCCATATGCGTATCTAATAGTTCATCGAACCAAGCTATTTTACCATCTGAATTAATATAAATATTTCGTTCAACAGGTGTAAAACTCCATGCTTTACCTTTGTCAAAATACGGTTTACTGAAATTTTTAAATTCAGGAATTGTCCAATTTTCGGAGGCATCTGTTCCAATAAAAACACCCTCAATAGTCATTGCATTAAAATATGCCTCATAATTTGCTTCCGCTGCACTTTTATGCCAATTATCCAACACTTTCTCAATTACGCCTTTCTCCTTGGCAATATCACCCTTTTTAAATGTGACATTCTTAGGTTCGCAACATGAATACAAGGTTACTGTAACTAATAAGTAAATAACGTTTCTCATTATTCAATCTTTTTTGGAGTAATTAATTTTTTATCTAAATTGGTTTTTGATTTCTTAGACTTCTCTATCCTTTTTTTCTTGAAAACCACTGGTTTCTCAATCAAGTCAATTGAAGTTTCTGTGTCAATTTCTAAAGATTTTTGCAATTCCTCGGCTTTATAGATTGTATTAATTTTTGAATTTAATGCAGAGTAAATTTCTACAATTTTAAAAACTTCTTCTTTTATTTCTTCGTTTGAGATTGAAGAAATCGTTGCCATATCTGACAGCCTTAAAGCTTCATTATGTAAAACATTAAAACGAGCTGTAACATTTAATCCTTTTAATTTTTCCACTCTTACTGAATCTTTCATAAGTTGCAATAATCCAGAGAGTTCTTCGGCATAGTCAATTGCTTCAGTAGTAGAAATGCTATAATATTTTAGCATAAAATCATCAACATCAATATATTCCTTCCATTCAGAAACAGCTTTTTTAGCTTTTGGGATAAGAATTTCTCCAATAGTACTTACTATACGATCAGAGTCTATTTTTAATGAATCAATTGTTTTAGAAACTTCTTGCACGTCTTTGGCTCTATTACAAGAAAAAACTAAAAATAAGATGCTCAATAAAAGGCTATATAAATACTTCATTTCAAAACTTATTAAGGCCAAAAATACTAATTAATATACTGTTTTATGAAAAAATTATACATTTCATAAAAAAACATTAGATAATAATTTCAAAATTTAATTTTCAGTATATTTGATGCCATCATAAAACGATTTATAACGATATGAATAAAAGCATATTAATTATTGGTGCTTGCGGTCAAATAGGAACTGAATTAACATTGAAGTTACGTGAAATCAATGGGAATAACGCTGTTATTGCTTCAGACATTAGGGAAGGGAATAAAGAGTTAATGGAATCTGGACCTTTTGAGTTTATAAACGCTATGGATTATAACTCTATTTCAAACGTAATAGATACCTACAATATTAATGAAGTTTATTTAATGGCAGCTATGCTTTCAGCTACTGGAGAAAAATTCCCTGCAAAAGCTTGGGAACTTAATATGACCTCGTTATTTAATGTACTGAATTTAGCAAAAGAAGGTAAAATTAAAAAATTATTTTGGCCAAGTTCTATTGCTGTTTTTGGACCTACAACACCTAAAGAAAATACGCCTCAAGAAACCATTATGGAGCCATCTACTGTTTACGGAATGAGTAAACAGTCTGGTGAACGTTGGTGTGAATATTATTTTAATAAATACGGAGTAGATGTAAGATCAATCCGTTACCCTGGAATCATAAGTTGGAAAACGACTCCAGGAGGAGGTACCACAGATTACGCTGTAGAAATCTATCACAATGCTTTACTTATTGGGAAATACAGTTCTTTCTTAAATGAAAACACAAAATTACCAATGATGTATATGGATGATGCTATTAATGCAACCATTCAAATTATGGACGCTAAACCAACAGCTATTAAAATTCGTTCTTCATACAATCTATCTGCCATGAGTTTTACTCCAAAAGATATTGCTGAAGAAATTAAAAATATTGTACCTGAATTTAAGATTTCATATAACTCAGATTTCAGACAAAGTATTGCTGATAGTTGGCCAAAAAGTATTGATGATTCAAGAGCAAGAGAAGATTGGGGCTGGGAACACAAATTTGACATTAAAAAGATGTCGAAAAGCATGTTAAATAGTTTACACGAAAAATACGACGAGCTATAATAAAAAATGCTTTTCTATTAAAAATTCAGTCTAAAAAAACAGCAACATACTCCGCTATATTTTAAAAGCATTACTTTATAATACAAATCCTATAAATAGAGCATAGTATCATTGCTATATCAATGAATATTACTTAATAAATCTTTACGGAAATTTGCCATTACAAATTCAATCATCCTTCAAAATCACTAAAACGATTTCGTTTATTTACACCATTTATGATAATTATCACCTAATTGAATTTTAGTATGTAATAATTTTGTTGTGTTATTAAAAATAGAGATAATTTAAAAAAATAACCCTCTTTTTGGGATTAATAAAAATATTACACAAATAAACACTTTAATTATGAATATATCTCATATTGAGCATATTGGAATTGCGGTAGATAACCTAGAAGAATCTATCAATTATTATGAAAAAGTTTTAGGAATAAAATGCTATGCTGTTGAAGAGGTTGTTGATCAGAAAGTGAAAACAGCCTTTTTTTTAGTCGGTACCACAAAAATTGAATTATTAGAAAGCACCTCACCTGAAGGTCCTATAGGTAAATTTATAGCTAAAAAAGGGCAAGGAATTC
>JQIA01002308.1_pt1 | contig 10222 bp, 10 predicted proteins | sample 811431 | NCBI WGS metagenome assembly JQIA01 (sample SAMN02998118, study PRJNA258478) | marine sediment metagenome | biome: marine; feature: seafloor; material: sediment; isolation source: oil-polluted sediment collected from 3 locations (0.5 km, 0.7 km and 0.9 km)... | place: USA: Gulf of Mexico ... | reverse complement strand
GTTTTCAAGTAACACAGGCCTTGATGAAGGGCGTGTACGTATTCGTCTTTCAGAGCTTGATGAAACAAACCCGATGCTTGGTCATCGTGGTTGTCGTTTGGGTGTTACATATCCTGAAATCTATGAGATGCAAGCACGTGCTATCTTTGAAGCGGCTGTGAATGTTGCTGTTAAAACAGGGAACAGCATTATTCCGGAAGTTATGATCCCGTTAGTGGGGGCGCGCAAGGAATTAGAATTGATGCGTGAAACCGTTGAAAATGCAGCGAAGGCTGTTTTTGAGGAGAAAGGCTCTTCCGTAGAATATATGGTTGGCACGATGATCGAGCTTCCGCGCGCGGCGCTGACGGCTGATCAAATTGCAGAAAGTGCAGATTTCTTCAGCTTTGGTACGAATGACCTGACGCAAACTGCATTGGGGATGAGTCGCGATGACGCGTCCAGCTTCCTGCCGTATTACACAGAAAAAGGCATCTATGAGCGTGACCCGTTTGTGTCCATTGATGTTGAAGGCGTAGGCGCACTGATTGAGATTGCACGTGATAAAGGCCGCAGTAGTAACCCGAATATCAAGCTTGGTATTTGTGGAGAGCATGGCGGTGATCCTGCTTCTATCGCATTTTGTGAGAAGATCGGCCTTGATTATGTATCTTGTTCACCATATCGCGTTCCAATCGCACGTTTGGCGGCCTCTCAAGCGGCTATTCGTGAAGGTAATGCCAAAACAGTTGATATAAAAGGCAAAAAAACTGCGTAAATTTGTTTTAGTGTAGGAAAGGGGGCTTTATGCGTATTTTTATAATGGTTTCACTTATTGTCTTTTGTTTTAGGCCAGTATTTGCCAGCTCTGATTTAAAATCTGGGTATATAAAATCATGCGAGAATCATTTTCGTAAGAGCCCTGCCTTCTGTCAGTGTAGCTATAATGAATTCACTGCCTCTGCTCTTAATGATAATGAAAAAACAACCCCAATTAACTTTGAGCAGCAGAGACAGTATTTAGAAAATGAAATCAAGGAAAATGAAGAAATACTGTCTCTTGATAAGGCGTTATATCCAGCACGTATAAGTAAGGTTTGTCATATTCATGATGATATCGATGAAGCAAATGCTCTATTAAATAAAAATGACGCAAAGCCAAAAATTACAGAAGAGCAGCGGATGGTGAATACCTTAAGGGTCGTTAATTTAAAGAAACAATTACACGATATTCTTAAGAGATATTCTGCTAATTCAAAGAGTTATGAAATATTAGATAGTGGTGATGTATGCCATGCAAAACGCATGTTGAAAAAGTTGGAAAAAGATCAGAAAAATGTACCCGTAAAAAAACATCCAAGTGGGTTAACATATCATATGATAACGAAGTTATCCGGCGGGGCATATGGCCATATAGACGTGGTTGTTGTTGGTGAAAAAGCTAAATGCCCAGAATAGAGAATGGGTGTTATTTTTTGTTTTTTATTAAGGCAACCCCAATATCACCGCAAGATGAGCGTAGTTCCGCTTTATCGGGCAGGGCATCTAGTTTAACAGTTTGCAGATGTTTCTTTGCCAGTCCACGATAATGCATGCGCGCGGTGAGTTCTTGTCCGATATAGCATCCCTTATCATAGGATAGGCCGTTCAGTTTATCGATATTACCTTCTGATAGTGTTGATTTGTTAGGGATCATATCACGGCTGCCATCGGGGATGGTCAGGGTTATGCGATATTTGTCCCATTCTTCGAAAGGTTTTTCATTCAGTCCTTCCGGTTTTTGGAAGCTACGATAGCCTATATCGGGGTGGCGAGGGTCTTTTGTGCCGTGCTCTGCGCCGATAATGGTATAGACATCTATATTATCTTTTGTTTCGATCGTTACATCCGCGCGTAATTTATACATGCTCAACAGCTTGGTCAAACTCTGTAAGCGTTCGCCGCCTTCACAATCCAAGAGCAGGGCATCGTCTTTGGTCTCGGTAATGAAAAAGTCGTAAAGGAACTTTCCTTGCGGTGTTAAAAAGCATGAATAAACGCAGTCTTGCTGTTCCAATAATGTAATATCATTACTGATAAGGCTTTGCAGGAAGCTCATCCTATCTGTCCCAGATATTATAATTCTACCGCGCTGTTTTAGTTTTGTGTAGAAAGGCGTTTGTGTCATGATATTTCAATGATCCCGAGTTCAAAAGTTCAACATATCCTGTTTATCACATCCAGCCGCATTGGCGATGCTGTTTTGTCATCAGGGTTGTTAAATTATATGCACGCCGAATATCCTAATGCAAAATTCACGATATCTTGTGGCCCTTTGGCGGTGTCTTTATTTGAAGGATTTCCGAATCTGGATCGCATTATTCCTCTTAAGAAACAGAAATATAATAAGCATTGGATAGGCCTCTGGAAGGATATCGTTGGAACACGTTTTGATATCGTTGTTGATCTCAGGAATTCTGCGGTATCACGTCTGATTAGAGCGCAAAATCGTTATATTTATGGCTCTTACGTTGATAAAAAATTGCATAAGGTGGCGCAAAATGCCTCTGTTATGCGGTTATCCGATGCACCTCCATCGCCGAAACTATGGTTTAGTGATGTGCAGTGTGAGAAGGCTGCGGCTTTGATCCCTGATGGTGAGGGGCTTGTGCTTGGTGTTGGGCCAACGGCGAATTGGTTGGGTAAAACGTGGCCTGAAGAACGGTTTATAGAGGTGGTTCAGTGGCTGATCTCTGATGGTGGTTTAATGCCACAGGCGCGTGTTGCGGTTTTTGCCGCACCGGGGGAAGAGGATGCGGCGCGCACTGTGCTTGCCTCTATTCCGGCAGATAAGCAATTGGATATCATTGCCAAGACAGACCCGGGAACGGCCGCGGCGACGATTGCACGTTGTGATTTTTATATAGGCAATGATTCAGGGCTTATGCATTGTGCGGCTGCGGTGGGTGTGCCTACATTCGGGGTGTTCGGCCCCAGTTACCCGCATATCTATCGTCCATGGGGAGAACATACGGCTTATGCTTCTACGCCGGAAACGTTTGATGAGTTGATAGATTATGATGGATACTCTGCCCGGACGGCAGGGTGCCTTATGACCAGTTTGTCTGTTGATATGGTGATGGCTGCCATAGAAAAAAGCTGGCCGCATATCACGTCCAGCTCTCAATAATTAGAATAATGCAGAAGGCTTAATCGTTTAGATGAGCATAGTCATCTTTCTTAAATGCTTTATAGCCTTTTTTGCGGGCTTTTTCTCTAGTGCTTGTGTGCGTGATTTTGTAATTTTCACGCGCTTCACCAGCAACATCAAACGGGACATACTCAATACGTTCCCAACCTTTGGCAAGCATACAGCCTTCGAAATCAATATAATCGGAATGTTCTGCGAAAAGCTCTTTATCGCGCTCGGGTGTATCCCAACCTGCAAGCTCTGCTTCTTCTGTGCTTAGAACTAAGCCATTCTCAAAACTGCCATTTGCATATAATGGAATAGCGTCTTTGACTGAGCCTAAACGCTCAAGTTCGCGCAGTTCAGTAACACAGCGCGCAATACCTCTATTGAGCATTTGTTGTGCTTTGGGGCCACGTAAATATAGAGCAGAGGATGTATGAACCCTTTGCCAATATTGACCACCTTCAGCTATTCTGTCGTTTACACCAGCCGCTACGGGGGAAGAAAATGTAAGGGCCAAACCTAGAAGTAGAAAAGAACGCATAATCATCATAAGAAAAATCTTTACTTTGTTTACTATAAATCAGATGAAAGAATAACAAATATAATGCTTTAGCTCAATATAATTATATAAATTAATTTTACGGGACGTATTGTGTTGTTATTGCACAGGCTCTATCCACCATGTTTCGGTGACTGCACCGTATGTTGGTGTTTCTTGTGGATGTTGTATCGTCTTGTTGTGCGCAATGTAGTCAACGCCCTTATAAAACAATGGGATAGAGACGTATTCGGACAGTAATATGCGGTCAATAATATGCGCGTAATTGGTTAAATCCTGATAGGTTTTTGCGTTTGGTATGGCGCGTGCAAAATGGTCAAGCGCAGGGTTGCAAATACCGGAAAAGTTGAAGCGTGACGGCTCGTTTGCCGCTTTACATGACCAGTAAAGCATTTGTTCTGTTCCAGGAGATAGGCTGTTTTGCCAGTAAAAGGATATCATATCGTAATCATAATCGTTCTTACGTTTCTGGAATGTTGCGCTATCCATCATACGAATATGCATGTCTATGCCGAGGCGTTCTAAGGTACGTTTATAGGTTAGGGCAACCTTCTCTTCTTGTTGGGTGGAGAGAAGGAGTTCAAAAGTGAGTGGTTCTTTTGTGTCTTTATGCATGCGCTTGCCATTTTTAATGATCCATCCTGCACTCTTTAATAAGGCATCGGCTTTACGTAGGCGTGTCCGTGTATCGGGGGATGCAAGGTTAGATTCTGTGTTATAGGCTGTCGGGTGGATATCGTTTGACCACTTGCGCATTTGTGCAATGGCTTCATCTGATATCTTCTGAGAACCATCAAGGCCTGAGTTCGGATAATAGCTTTCTATGCGCTTAAATTCGCTGTGGAACAGGTTTTTGCCAACCCATTCATGGTCAAATGCCAGTGATAGAGCTTTGCGGATATCGCGGTTGTTAAATGGTGCATGTCGCAGGTTAAAGATAAAGCCATGTGCACGTTCTGGGCGTTGATGGGGAACGCTGAGACGAACTTGATCTGCGCTCATGCCATCATATGCTTTTTGCCATTTAGTGATATCCCATTCGCGGCGCAAATTCAGATCACCTTTTTTAAAGGATTCCAGTGCGATCGTGTCATCACGATAATATTCATAGGTGACGGTGTTGAAATTGTAGTGCCCCTTATTAACGAACAGATCTTTGGCCCAATAGTCGAGAACGCGTTCATAGATTATCTTTTTGCCGATTTGTGATTCTTTGATGCTGTAGGGGCCATTAAGGAGAGGGGGTTCAGAAATCGTAGAGTCAAAATTGCGCGTTGCCCACCATGTTTTTGACAGAACAGGCATCATCGCCAAAATCATTACGGTTTCGCGATCATAGCCCTCACCAAGGCTAAACTTGATTGTGAGAGTCTTTAGAATTTCGGCTTTGCTGACAAGTTTATAGATGTTTCGCATATTCGGGCGACCAAATTCTTTGAGCGTTTGGTAGGAGAACAACACATCTTCGGCTGTAATGTGCGATCCGTCATGAAAGCGGGCGTTGGCGTTAATGTGGAAGGTGATGGAAGAGCGATCATCCGCGACTTCGATATGTTCCGCTATTAATGGGTACATCGTGAATGGTTCATCCCAAACACGGCGCATCAGGCGGTCATAAACCAAGTTCATGCTTGTTGCGGCTTGCCCTTTGATAGAGTAGGGGTTCAGGCTATCAAACGTGCCAATTTGCGCGATTTTAAGGGCACCACCTTTTGGCGCGAACGGATTGGCATAGGATAGGTTTGTGGCTGTCTCATCGTATTTGGTTTCCCCATGCATGGCCAAGCCGAAAACTGATTGCTCAGCGCGTACTGAAAAGCTCAGAAAAATAAAGGATATGGTAATAAACAGCGTGTAATATTTTCTCATGAAACTAGTGATATCAAACTCTGGGCATGCCGCCAAACCGTTTCTTGATCGTATCCACCTTATGCAGGGGGATATTACCAAGCAAGAGGTTGATGCTATCGTGATTTTAATTCCTCAAACGCTGGAGTATCGGGGCAGTATCAATGAGGCGATACAGATTGCATCCGGACATAATATGGATGAATTTATTCTGGACAATATTTATAAGCCGAAAGTTGGAGAGGTTTATGCGTTACCTGCGTTCAACTTACCGGCCAAGCATATTCTTGTTGGTGTTTTGCCAAAGTTTCGCACTGATTTTGATATGGACCCGTCGCATTTATCAAGTGTTGTGCGTCGCGTAATGGAGCTGGCACGGTGTATGTTGCTCACCAGCATTGCTTTTCCGCCACTGGCCTCGGGGCGTCATGGTTATCCCAAGGCGAAGGCCGCCCGTTTGGTGTGTCAGGGGGTTACGGATCGTCTGGAAGAGAGCTTTGAGGATATTCGTATCATTTGTTCCGATGAACAAATGTTTGAAACATATGATGGAAAGTTGCGTGTTTTGGGGTGGGATGGAGGATAATAACAATACCCTCCTGATCCCTGATAATTTAATATTTAAGCGGCTAATTCTGCGAGCTTAACGGCAGGGCGTGCACCCATGTGTGATATAACTTCCGCAGCTGCGATGGCGCCAAGTTTACCACTTTCTTCCAGTGATTTTCCTTCTGTGAAGCCATAGAGGAAGCCTGCTGCGAACTGATCACCCGCGCCTGTTGTATCAATAACATTTTCAACCGGAACAGCATCAATTACAATTTTTTGATCGCCTGCAATGATAACGGCACCTTTATCACTGCGTGTTATTGCGGCGATTTCAACATGTTTGCTGATCGCGCTGATTGCGTCATCAAAGTTTTCCTGCATGAAGAGGGATTTGATTTCATCCTCATTTGCGAACAGGATATCCACATGGTTTTCCACAAGCTGTAAGAAGTCATGGCGATGGCGATCAACGCAGAATGGATCGGATAATGTCAGGGCGATTCTATGTCCTGCTTCATGTGCATATTCTGCGGCGGCGATGAAAGCTTCTTTCGCTTGATCGCGATCAAAAAGATATCCTTCCAAATAAGTTACTTTTGCAGAAGCAATAAGGCTTTGATCCACATCAATGGGGCTAAGTTCAACACTTGCGCCAAGGAATGTGTTCATTGTTCTGTCCGCATCCGGTGTCACCAAAATCATGCAACGTCCTGTTGATGCGCCAAGAATAAGGGGCATGGTATTGAATGTAACGCCCAAAGACTGGATATCGCTTTTGTAGGTTTTGCCTAATTCATCATCGGCAACTTTACCAATGAATGCGCCGTTACCACCAAAAGAAGCAAAGCCTGCCATTGTATTGGCAGCAGAACCACCGGATGTTTCAATGCCTTGTGGCATTTGTGCATAAAGGTCAACCGCGCGGGTTTCTTCAACCAGTGTCATTGCACCTTTTTCCATGCCGTGTTCTTTTTTTTGTTCTATGATGAAATCTTCAGGAACTTGTGAGAGGACATCAACCAGTGCATTCCCGACTGCAACCACGCCGTATTTTGTATCAGACATATTACTTTATCCAGTATCTTGTGTGTTTGTTCAAAATATAGTTTTATAGCACCAATAAGAAAAAGGCTACGGCTATGTCTGCAAAAAAAATAGATATTAAACAAAAAATTCTTGTGTCTGCCTTATATTTGGCTGTTGAACAGGGGTGGGAATACACAACGTTGCGCGATATTGCGGAGCATGCGGGTGTATCAGCGTCTGATTTGTATGACACGATCGACGATAAAAACGATATCCTCGTTATATTAGGTCGTAAGATTGATAAAGAAATTATGGGGAATATTGATATTTCCGATGATGACGCAACAAGTTCGCGCGATCGCTTGTTTGATATTATGATGGATCGTTATGAAGCATTGAATGAATATCGTGAAGGTGTTGTCTCCATTCTTGAGTCCTTTAAGTATGACCCTAAACAAGCTGTGATTTCTATGCCGCACCTTTGCAAGTCTATGGGGTGGATGTTGGAGGTTTCCGGCATTGAAACGGCGGGCATTAAAGGTGCGCTTAAAATTGTTGGCTTAACGGGCGTCTATATTAAGGTGTTGAAAATCTGGGCGGAGGATGAGAGCGTGGATCTCTCTAAAACGATGTCTGCATTGGATAAAGCCCTTGAGCGCGCGGAAAAAGCGGCCAATATTCTAGGGTTTTAAGCTCTAGGCCAGATTATCTTCAATATCACCGAGATAGGGGAATGCATCACTTTGTGCTGTAAGTGTTGCGGCGGACACACCATATTGCATGGCTTTGGGAATGGGCAACCTTGCCTGAATGCAGGCGGCGAATGTCCCGCAGAATGAATCAAATATATCGGCGTGGCTTGTCGGCACATCTTTAGGTGATGAGGCTTGTTCGTGCTTTTCCCCATTTTTGTTGATGACGTATGCGCCGGATAACCCTTGATTTTTTGTGATGATGCAGTGGGTATTCGTTTTTTTGGCTAAAGATTGAGCGCATGTTTCTAATGGAATGGAAAGTTTTTCACAAATTTGGGGAAGAATATTTTCATCGAGAATAGCAACATCCAAATTATCAAACATTGTGATCTCGATATTCTCAGTATGGGATATACATAAAATGGCATATGCATTGCGGTGTTTTGCGCGCTTTAGGATTGCTCTGTTTATGTCTGCTGCCATGTCGTTTTGTAAAAGAATAAGAGCGCGTTCACTCAACATATTATCGGGGAGTTGGTCAGGCACGCTTTCGAGGTTGGCATTGGCTGAAAAAATGGTCGCTTTTTGTTGGTCGTGATTAATAAGGGTATGGATAACACCTGTCGGGGTTTCGCTTTTGGCGATACCGGAAGCATTAATGCCTTCTCTGCGGAGCGTCGCAAGAATTGTTTTTCCGAAGACGTCATTACCAATTGTGCCTATCAATGCGATCTTTGAGCCACTGCGGGCGGCAGCAATGGCTTGGTTGGCAGCATGCCCACCTATGTATGTATGATTCTTCTCTGCTGTCATGTGGCAAGGGAAGCCGAATGAACTGGATAAATTCAAGCGAAATGTCATGCAAAGATAACCAAAATCAAGGATCATATTTTTTTCTGTGTATAGAGTGCTAACTTATATAGGTATTATATATGTTGTTTGGCTATATTATAGCTAAAATATAATAAGGAAACACTTGATATCTGTTGCGTAATAAAATAATAAAAAGAAAACAAAGGCAGGTTAATATGTCGATTGACTATAATAATCATTTTAAAGGCTGTGTAGAGTCCATTAAATCCGAAGGGCGTTATCGTATATTTACGACGATGGAGCGCATTGCAGGACGCTTTCCGTATGCGAATTACCATGATGAAAATGGTAATTCGAAAGAGGTCGCAATTTGGTGCAGTAACGATTATCTGGGCATGGGACAACACCCTAAAGTTATGGCGGCATCCAAAAATGCGATAGATTCATGTGGTGCGGGCGCGGGGGGGACGCGTAATATTTCCGGTACCACTTTTTATCATGTGCAGTTGGAACAATCCGTTGCTGATCTTCATCAAAAGGAGGCCGGTCTTGTTTTCTCTTCCGGTTATGTTGCCAATGAAGGCGCGTTGGGAACATTGGGTAAGCTTTTGCCGGATTGTGTGATGTTTTCTGATGAGATGAACCATGCTTCTATGATCCATGGGATTAGAGAGAGTAAACGCGAGAAGCATATTTTCCGTCATAATGATGTTGAGCATCTGGAAGAGCTTCTTAAATCTGTCGATATTGAGCGCCCTAAAATTATTGCCTTTGAATCTGTGTATTCAATGGATGGTGATATTGCGCCGATTAAAGAGATTTTGGATTTGGCCGAGAAATATAATGCGTTGACGTATTTGGATGAAGTTCATGGCGTTGGTCTTTATGGTGCGCGTGGTGGCGGTGTTGCCGAGGAGCGCGGCCTGATGGATCGTGTTGATATTATTGAAGGTACGTTCGGTAAGGCTTATGGCTCTATGGGTGGTTTTATAACCGGCAGTGCGTCTATTATTGATGCTATTCGTTGTTATTCTTCTGTGTTTATTTTCACAACCAGTCTTCCTCCTGCTATTTTGGCGGCGGCGCATGCTGCGGTTGAACATTTGAAGGTTTCCGATGTTGAGCGTTTAAAACAACGTAAGAATGTGGCTTTGTTTAAAGATATGCTGGAGAGTGCAAACTTACCGTTCTTGCGTGGCGAGAGCCATATCGTTCCGCTTATCGTGGGTGAACCGACATGTTGTAAAGAGGTTAGTGACCTTTTGATTAATGAATATAATATATACGTACAGCCAATTAACTACCCGACTGTTCCAAAGGGGACAGAGCGTTTACGCCTTACAGCAACGGCAGCACATTCCGAAGAGGATGTGAAATTTATGGTGAATACGCTGCAGCATATGTGGGAGAATAACCACGCTCTACGTGCTGTGGCTTAACGCACTGAATTTCATGGTTTTATAATTTTTGATTTATATGGATAGATTAACGTGCGCTCCGCGCGCGTGTCCTGCTGGTGCTGAACGTGTTGCATCTTCCAGGATTTGGGCAATAGCTTGTCCTTGCTCGGCGTTATGT
>JQIA01002307.1_pt1 | contig 10225 bp, 9 predicted proteins | sample 811431 | NCBI WGS metagenome assembly JQIA01 (sample SAMN02998118, study PRJNA258478) | marine sediment metagenome | biome: marine; feature: seafloor; material: sediment; isolation source: oil-polluted sediment collected from 3 locations (0.5 km, 0.7 km and 0.9 km)... | place: USA: Gulf of Mexico ... | reverse complement strand
ATGACTGTTGCTGTTATTGGTTACGGTTCACAAGGCCACGCACACGCGAACAACCTAAAAGATTCTGGCGTTAATGTTATCGTTGGTTTAAGAGCGGGTTCTTCATCAGTGGCTAAAGCTGAAGCGGCTGGTTTAACCGTTAAAGCAGTGCCTGAAGCGGTATCAAGCGCTGACTTGATTATGATTTTGACACCGGACGAGTTCCAATCTCAACTATATAAAGAAGAGATCGAGCCTTCATTAAAAGAAGGTGCTACCTTAGCGTTTGCACACGGTTTTGCTATTCACTATAACCAAGTTGTACCACGTGCTGATTTAGACGTTGTTATGATCGCTCCAAAAGCACCTGGCCATACAGTACGTAGTGAATTTACTAAAGGTGGCGGTATCCCAGATTTAATCGCTGTTTTCCAAAATGCGTCAGGTAAAGCGAAAGACGTTGCATTATCTTACGCATCAGCCGTTGGTGGTGGTCGTACAGGTATTATTGAAACAACGTTCAAAGACGAAACTGAAACCGATTTATTTGGTGAGCAAGCGGTTCTTTGTGGTGGCGCAGTTGAGCTTGTTAAAATGGGCTTCGAAACATTGGTTGAAGGTGGTTATGCACCTGAGATGGCATATTTCGAATGTTTACATGAATTGAAATTGATTGTTGATTTGATGTATGAAGGTGGTATTGCAAACATGAATTACTCCATCTCAAACAATGCTGAATACGGCGAGTACGTAACAGGCAAGAAAGTGATCAATGACGAGTCTCGTGAAGCGATGCGTGATGCACTTAAAAATATTCAAAACGGTGAATATGCGAAACAATTCATTATTGAAGGTGCAACAAACTATCCTTCAATGACTGCAAATCGTAGAAACAATGCTGATCACCAAATTGAGCAAGTAGGTAGCAAATTACGTGAAATGATGCCTTGGATTACTGCTAATGCATTAGTTGATAAATCTAAAAACTAAACAGTTTCTAGATTATTGAGAAAACGGCCGTTTATCGGCCGTTTTTTTATGTTCAAAATAATTTAGCCTGAGCTATAATTAATTCTCCCTTTACAGACAAAGCCTTAGATGAAACCAACACAAAAACCACGCTCTAAAGGAATCTACTTACTTCCTAATCTTTTTACAACGAGTGCTTTATTTGCAGGTTTTTATGCCATTACCGGTGCGATAAATGGCCATTTTGAAGTGGCTGTTATTTCAATTTTTATTGCAATGATTTTGGATGGCTTAGATGGCCGTGTTGCAAGAATGACCAATACGCAGAGTGAATTTGGTGCGCAGTACGATAGTTTGGCCGACCTCGTTTCATTTGGCGTTGCGCCAGCAGCGGTTGCGTATGCTTGGGGTTTGTCGTCATTAGGTAAGTTGGGTTGGATGGTTGCTTTTATTTATGCAACCTGTGGCGCTTTGCGCTTAGCGCGTTTTAACGTACAGCATAGCACGGCAGATAAGCGCTATTTTCAGGGTTTGGCGAGTCCGGCTGCCGCAGCGTTGGTTGCGGGTTATATTTGGATGCTAGAAGAGCATCAAATATCGGGTGTGGCCGCAACTTATGGTCTATTGGTTATTACTGGCCTGTCAGGCTTATTAATGGTCAGTAATATTCGATACCATAGCTTTAAAGAACTCAACTTTACGGGTAAAGTTCCTTTTGTGGTGGCTGTTATTGTGATGTTGGTGTTGGCGCTCGTTTATGTAGCGCCTCCTGTTGTCTTGTTTTTCATTTGTTTACTGTACGCAGCATCGGGTATTGTTTTGACGATTAGTTTGCTGAGACGTAGCCGTAAAGAGAAGAAGGCAGATAAAGCAATATGATGACGGCTGCACGTCGCTTGGAATACTTGGATGCCATGGGTGTTCAAGTATGGGGTGATAGACGTGTTGAATCGGTTCAGCTTGCCAGCGTAGAGGCTGGCAGTGAAAGCAGTGCTTGTAATGGCTTGCTTTACGCGGGGGCGGAACAGGCAAAAGTGTTTATTATTTCAGGATTTCCATCGGCACAGGATGAGCAACAAGCTAGCCCATTTACAGGCGATGAGTCTCGATTATTGATGCAGATAACACAAGCACTGGGGCTAAAAAATCATGAAACATACGTCATAAACAGTGTTGATTGCCAATCAACATATAATGAGAAAAATGACCAAGAGCAACTCGCACGATGCCGAGATTATTTAATTGGGCAGGTTAAACAAGTGGCTCCAAGTGTTGTGTTGGTGTTAGGTGATAGAGCCGCCAATAGCCTGCTTAAGTTATCTGAGCCGTTGACGAGTTTAAGTGAAACAGCCCAATCAGTGGCTGATGTCAATGTGCCTATTATTGTGTGTGAACAGCTTGATGTGCTTATTCAGCAACCACTTGCTAAAAGGCAGGCATGGTCGGCTTTGTTACAGCTAAAAGGCTTGCTGGGATGATTGCAGTTTGGAATAAATTGATGGCTCGATTGGGATTTTCTGAAAAGAGACCACAGTACATACGTTGTTTAAAGGAACGCGACCTTGCTAATGTTCTACGAATAGAGCGAGCGATGTATAGCTACCCTTGGAGCGAAGAAATATTTAGGGATTGTTTGCGGGTTGATTACAGTAACTGGGCATTTATCAAGGATGAGCAGTTTATTGGTTACGCAGTTTTATCTATCGCCGTGGGCGAGGCACATATTTTAAATATTTGCCTCGATAATAAATATACAGGGCAAGGTCTAGGCGAGTGCTTTCTAAACGAACTATTGCTTGTTGCTGAGAGTAAAGAGGCTGACTGTGTGTTTTTAGAGGTTAGAGTATCGAACCTTGTGGCGACTCACTTGTATAAAAAAATGGGTTTTAAGCAGATCGGTCAACGTAAAAAATATTACCAAGCGGCTGATGGACGAGAAGATGCACTCGTATTTTCTTTGGACCTGCCAATCGAAACACGTTAAAAATATCAGCTAACATTTGCTTGCCGTATAATAAGTGTTTTTTCTGTAGTTGATTAATAAGCATGCCTAGCGAATTCAAAAAGCGGCGTACCTTCGCCATTATTTCTCACCCCGATGCGGGTAAAACGACGCTGACAGAAAAGCTGTTGTTATTTGGGGGTGCTATTCAGGTGGCTGGCTCAGTGAAAGGGCGTAAAGCAGCGCGTCATGCGACCTCGGACTGGATGGAAATGGAAAAAGAACGGGGTATCTCAATTACTACCTCGGTGATGCAATTTGAGCATAATGACAAACTACTGAACTTGCTTGATACACCAGGGCATGAGGACTTTTCAGAAGATACCTATCGAACCTTAACGGCAGTTGATTCTGCCTTGATGGTTATTGATTGCGCTAAAGGTGTTGAAGCGAGAACGATTAAACTCATGGAAGTGTGTCGCCTACGTGATACACCGATTATTACCTTTATCAACAAGCTTGACCGTGAAGGTCGCGATCCGCTTGAACTAATTGATGAAGTGGAATCAGTTCTTAAAATAGAATGTGCGCCGATGACTTGGCCGATTGGTATGGGTAAAGGCTTTAAAGGCGTTTATCATATCTATAAAGATGAAGTGCACGTGTTTAGCCCAACACATGGCGGCAAGATTGCGACAGGTGAAATATTCAAAGGGCTTAATGATCCTAAGTTAAAAGAGCTGCTCGGTGAAGATGGGGGAATCTTCTTTGAAGAACTAGAGCTGGTTCGAGAGGCCAGTACACCATTTGATATTGAAGCGTACTTAGCGGGTAAGCAAACGCCGGTGTTTTTTGGTTCAGCCGTTAATAATTTTGGGGTCGGTGAACTACTGGATGCCTTTGCCGAATATGCACCTGAGCCACAGGCGAGACAGGCGATAGAGCGAGAAGTAACACCCGATGAGAGTGACTTCTCTGGTTTTGTATTTAAGGTACAGGCGAATATGGATCCAGCACATCGTGATCGAATTGCTTTTATGCGTATTTGCTCGGGAGAATACACACAGGGCATGAAGATGAATCACGTTCGTCTTGCAAAAAACATTCAAGTGGGTAATGCGATTACTTTTCAGGCCGATAGCCGAAAGAGTGTAGAGCAGGCTTTTGCTGGCGATATTATTGGTTTGCACAACCACGGCACCATTCAAGTGGGTGATACCTTTAGCCAAGGAGAAAAGTTGAAATTTGGTGGTATTCCTTACTTTGCTCCTGAACTGTTCCGTCGTGCGGTGCTTAAAGATCCTTTGCGAATGAAGGCTCTTCAAAAAGGACTGAAGCAACTGACAGAAGAAGGGGCAACTCAGTTATTTAAACCGTTAAAGAATAATAATTTAATTCTTGGTGCGGTGGGTGTTTTGCAGTTTGAGGTGACAGCGCATCGTTTGAAAAGTGAGTATAACGTCGAATGTGTTTACGATAATGCACCGATTACGACAGCACGTTGGGTCAATTCTGAAGACCCGCAAAAGCTAGAAGAGTTTAAAAAGAAAGCGTTTGATAATTTAGCTGAAGATGGTAGTGGCTATTTGGTTTACTTGGCAACAAGCCGAGTCAATTTGTCGTTAACAGAAGAGCGCTGGCCGGAGATTACTTTTAGCTCTACTCGCGAACTTTAACTCTGAATTACTTGTAGCCCAGGCTAAAAGTAAAATAGGCGTAGGCGTGTTTGATGAGGCTGAGTTGCGTTTTGATGATTAGAAAAGGAGAGAGTAATGAGTGATAAAAACTATACAATTGATGCGCTTGAGCTTGGGCCAATGGATAATTTTGTGTACCTTATTCAAGACCATGCGTCGAAACGTGCAGCGATTGTTGATCCGGCTTGGGATGTAGCAAAGGCGGTTGAGCTAGCTAAGCAACGCGGCTATACCATCAGTGATATTTTATTAACGCATAGTCATCATGATCATATTAATGGCATTGATGACGTGTTGCAGACATTTGATGCGCAGCTCCATTTATTAAAGCCCGAGGCCGAGTTCTGGGGTGAGCATAGTGGTTCTCCTAGTTTGCATTATGGTGGTGATAAAATAATGCTAGGTAAAACAGAAATAGAGTTATTGCATACTCCCGGTCATACACCCGGCTCTGCTTGTTATCATTTGGGTGATGATCTCATTACTGGCGATACGATGTTTGTATTTGGTTGTGGCCGCTGTGATATGGATGGGGGTGACCCTGCCGTGATGTTTGATACATTGAAAAAAATTCGTACGAACTTACCCTCAAATACAAGAATTTTGCCGGGACATAATTATGCCGTTAGCAAAACCAGTACGTTAGCCGAGCAGGTGAGTGGCAATCCTTTTATGCAGCACCATAACGTGCAAGACTTTGTGCGTTACAGAATGAATACACCTGCGCGTAAAACCCCGTATGAGGCAGAGCCTGATGCACATTGTGGGCATGATCACTGATTGTTTAGGTGTGCTCTAAAATAAATATGTGCTCGTAAAGAGTTTTAACGCCCTTATTCTTGAATCGTTGATACTGTTCAATGACCGAGTTACTTTCAATATGCTGACAATGATGTCTAGCTGAAAATAGCTGGTTTACCACCTCAACTGAAATGGGAAACGGAGGGCCTTTGATAGAAGACTGGTCGTGCTCTAAGGTAATGAGTAGTCTTTTGTGAGGCTGCGGCAATAGTTGTTCAAGCTTATCTACATATTGTTGGCGCATGTCGAGAGGGAAAGCGATGAGTGATGCGCGATCGTAAACAAGCGTGCAGGCTTCTAGGTCGGCTGGCGTTAGTTGAAAGAAGTCGCCACAAAATATCGTTATATTCTCATACTGATATGTTGAGTAGCTTGAATGTTGTTCAATACGCGGGGTGATTTTATTTTCACTGAAAAAGTCCTCAGTAGCCTGTTGGCTAAGCTCGCAGGCAATAACCTGTTTTACTTGGGTAGCTAGCCAAATCAAGTCGAGGCTTTTTCCGCATAGTGGAACAAAAATAACATCGTTAGTATGCGCTTGTAAGCTAGGCCAGTGTTTTAACAACATGGGGTTTGTTTTATCTAAGTGGAAGCCGATGTCGTTAGTTGCCCAACGCTCATGCCAGAAGCTATTTTCCATGTAATTTTTCCCTAGATATTTTTAGTGTTATTAATAGTAGCGGTTCTAGTGGTTATTGGGTGGGTTTTCGGTAATAAGTACAACTTGATTGCGCCCATTTGCTTTTGCTTGGTAAGTGCCCGCATCTGCACGAGAAAATAAACTGGCAACAGTGTCATTTTTATCGTTAATGAATAAATGACTCACACCAATACTGGCAGTGATAATAAGCCCCGCGGGGCAACTTTTTTCAATAGTAGTTCTTAGTTTTTCAGCAATTATTTCTGCACTGTTTAGATCACAGTGAGGTAATATTAAAACAAATTCTTCACCACCGAAGCGACAAGCAAGGTCTTCTGCCCGGCATTTGTTTGATAATGTTGCGCCAATACTTTCTAGTACAATATCGCCTGTTGCGTGTCCATGCGTGTCATTAACATATTTAAATTTATCAAGATCAATCACAAGCATACTGAGAGGCTGTTGGTGCCGGTGGGCTTGCTTGATTGCTTTTGGCCCGGCTTCCATCATAAAGTGTCGGTTATATAGCCCGGTTAACTGATCTTTCATCGCTATTTCTTGAAGGTGTGCTTGTTGTTTCTCTAAGGTGTCTAGGCGCTTTTTAGAGGTGATAAGGTTTTGTGTTCTAACAATAAGCTCTTCTTGGATGAAGGGTTTGTTGACGTAATCATTTGCGCCGCTGCGTAAGAGCTCAAGCTTTTGTTGGGTATCGCTAACAGCGGACATTGCAAGAATCGGGACTTTATCATTGCTTCCATCTTTACGTATCGTTTTGACAATATCTAAGCCCGTTAACGTACCCTCTAGGAAAATATCGGTTAATACAAGGTCGTAAGGTGCTTGTTCAAAGGCTTCTATAGCATCCTCTGCGCGGCTAAAGTGCTTGATGGTGTGACCTTGATTGCTCAGTGTTGCAATGACGAGGGAGGACTGGCTGGGGCTGTCCTCTACATAAAGTATATGGCCTGTGCTGTGATGGTTGTAGTTCTTTTGGAACGCTTGATGAGTAAGAAAGTTGGCTAATTTAGATAACTTACTTTTATGAAAAATTTCCGTTGCACCAGCGCGTAAGGCGTTTTCTAGCGTTGCGTTATTTTCATGAGTAGTAACAATGATGATAGGAATGGTTTGAGTGTAGCCTTCTATATTTCGGATTTTCTGGCAAAGTTGAGAGCCAGTCATATCTCGGAGCTCCATTGCAATACAAATTAGGTCGAAACTTGAAAGCCCAATAAGCTCTAAAGCCTCGCTTCCTGTTTTAGTGAAAAGGGAATGGCAGTTACTTTCTTCTAATAGTTGTTGGGCAACTAATTGGTACACATTCGAAGGCTCTACAACTAAGACTTTATAGTTATTCATTGTTATAGCGTTGTTTAGCGCTTAGGGTGGCTTGGTAAAGAGTTATATGCTTTAGGCGTATGAGAGTAAGGTGCTCGTTGTTTTTTCATAAAGTATCGTTCAGGTTGATTGATAAGTGCCTAATTCCCTAGTAACAATAGGCTAGTTTTTATACTACAACTAGTAAAAGACTAGCAGAGAGTGGTTGTTTTGCTATGAAAATGTTGGAGATCATTAATTTTAGGGAGTTTTATACGTTGTTGATGAGTTATTTAGCTTTGTGATTAAGACGGTGTGCTTATGAGTGTAGCTATTTATTTCATGACGCTATTTTTGATCTGCTCGGTAAGCCCTTGATATAGATTTTCTTATGATAACGAGAAAGTTTACTTTGAGGTTAGTAATAGATAAGCAATTATTGCTAATAATTATTATCGTGGAAACTAACTTTTTGTAAGAGCATTTCAAAGGTCCCGTACTTCTTTTCACGTTGCAGGCGTATAGGTAGGTTATGTAGTGAGGGTGCGCACCAATAGTAGGTGATTCTTTTGTGCCGGCCTTTAGTGCGGGCAAACTTATTGGTTTTATAGGTCTTGTCTGCAACACTTGTACTGTCGGTACCTAGCGGTTTAAATCGGTATTGTTTGAGTTTACCACCATCAGCAATTTGGTAATTTATAGTGCTGTCTGAGTCACTAATATCGAGCATCAAGGCCATTTGCATGAGTGCCTTATCTAAAACGCCTTCTGATATAGGCATACTCCAGCTTTGACCAGCAGTTGTATTGGTGACGTTTAGCTGTTGCCAATTGAAGCTTAGTTTAACGTCCTTTTCTTGCTTTCTAGACTGCTTTAAATACTGATAATCAAGAGGTCTTATTTTACCCTTGTGCAATTCAAAGAGACTGCTTTCGGTTAGTTTATGGTTTTGAATAAAGGAGAGTAAGCCACTGCTATGGGTCGTTGAGGTGAGCTTGTAGCGGTTATTAGCCAGCGCTACTACGCTGAGTTCAACACGGCCTATTTCGAGGTTATTATGCTGCAGTAGGTATTCCGCTTTGAATAGTGGGACGCTTTTATTATCAGCAATGGCGGCTGACAGGCTAATTGCAAAAAGAAGGAAGTGGCTGAATATTTTTGCAAAAAGGCCCATAACAATGTATTACATGTAGTCGATAACGACTGGGCCGCTCATCTTTTTCTTATCCATATAAACTTCATCATCTTTCAGTTCTATACGGCCTTCTGCCAGCCAGCTAATAGCGGTTGGATAGATGATGTGCTCTTTACTTTTTATGCGAAGCTCTAGTTTATTGATATCATCACTTGCCAGTACGGGCACACGGGCTTGTAGTACTACAGGTCCGCCATCGAGCTCGGTGTTAACAAAATGTACACTGCTGCCGTGTAGTGGCTCACCATCATCCATGACGCGTTGATGGGTGTGCATACCTTTGTATTTAGGAAGTAAGGATGGGTGAATATTAATGAGCTTACCGTGGTAATGATTGACGAAATCATCACTAAGGATGCGCATAAACCCTGCTAAAACAATTAAGTCAGCTTCTTGTTGGTCGATAAGTGTTTTAAGCTCTAGATCGAACGCTTCACGTGAAGAAAAGGCGGTATGGTCTAATACGTGGCTGACTATGCCCGCTTTTTGCGCACGCTCTAAGCCCAGGGCATCGGCTTTATTACTAATGACAGCACAAATTTCAGCGGGTAAATCAGCATCTATTATCGATTGTAATGTAGTGCCTGATCCCGATAATAGTACGACGATACGGTAGTTATTACTCATGGTGTCTTATAGGTAATTAACGGATGGTTCGCCGTCTGCGGCAGAAATATCTCCAATAACAAAGGCTGTTTCCCCTGTGTTAGTTAGTTGTTCGAGTACGGCATCAACATCTGCTTTTGCAACACAAACAACCATGCCAATACCACAATTGAAGGTTTTTAACATTTCGTTATCGCTAATGTTGCCTTCTTCTTGTAACCAATCAAATAAAGGAGGCGTTGGCCAACTGCCGAGTGTGACATTAGCAACCGTGTTGTTTGGTAAAACGCGAGGCAGGTTTTCGGTAATGCCACCACCAGTGATGTGCGCTAAGGCGTGGACATCTTGCTTGTTGATGAGAGCGAGCAGTGATTTAACGTATATTCGAGTAGGTTCTAACAAGGCATCGGCAAGCGGCCTGCCACCAATCGTTTGATCTAGGTCGTCTTGTCTTTCGATAACCTTCCTGATTAATGAATAACCATTAGAGTGTGCACCTGATGAGGCAATGCCAATTAAAACATCACCGACAGCGACTTTTGAACCGTCGATAATAGCGTCTTTCTCAACAATACCCACACTAAATCCAGCTAAATCGTAGTCTTCACCTTCATACATGCCCGGCATCTCAGCCGTTTCACCGCCAACGAGCGCCGCACCGGATAGCTCACAGCCTTTACCAATGCCAGCAATAGCGTCGCTAGCAATATCAAGGTTGAGTTTGCCTGTGGCGTAATAATCTAGGAAGAATAGAGGTTCTGCACCAGTGACAATAATGTCGTTGACGCACATAGCCACTAAGTCAATGCCAATGGTATCGTGTTTGTTTAGCATCATTGCCAGTTTAAGCTTCGTGCCTACACCATCGGTACCCGAGACTAAGACAGGTTTTTTATAGCGATCTAGGGGAAGCTCAAATAATGAGCCAAAACCGCCGAGGCCAGACATAACACCAGGCCGCTGAGTCCGTTTTGCGATGGGTTTAATTCGTTCTACGAGTTGTGCACCAGCATCAATATCAACACCAGCGTCTTTATAGCTTAGGCTACTTTTTGAATCACTCACAATCGGCTCTATAC
>JQIA01002306.1_pt1 | contig 10227 bp, 7 predicted proteins | sample 811431 | NCBI WGS metagenome assembly JQIA01 (sample SAMN02998118, study PRJNA258478) | marine sediment metagenome | biome: marine; feature: seafloor; material: sediment; isolation source: oil-polluted sediment collected from 3 locations (0.5 km, 0.7 km and 0.9 km)... | place: USA: Gulf of Mexico ... | reverse complement strand
AAATACGTACTTGATGTTTTTAAATTATCTGAGCTAAATCCTGACCCTATTTTAATTGAACGTACTATTTATAACGTTTCTTCACGTGGTCGAGTTAATCCTTGTCAAGTATAAGGTTTTTTAGTTTAGTTATACTATTTTTTTGTGGTTTTTTGGCGATGGTATTGGTTAATAGAATTAGATGTTTTGATCAATGTGAATTTTGTGAATCACCACAAGAATTTATAGATGCGGTTATGTTAACAAAATCAACGGAATATAAGGTTAACAAACAAATTATCTTTGATAAATTAAAAAGTTTAATCCATATGTTGTTTTTTAATAAATTATGAATATAAATTCAACAAATTTCTATAGGTGATATAATTGTAGGGTAATCCTAAACTATGTATAATATTGTGATGCATGAAATTCCTACTTGCATGATGCATCCACAAATTAACTTTATTTTTTATCCAAGTAGCTAATTAACTTTAAGGAAATAACCATGAGTAAGAATCATCAAATTATTGAAGACCTCCTATGGAGGCATACTACCAAAAAATACGATGCAACAAAAAAGATTTCCAAAGAGGACCTTGCTGTATTGTTTGAAGCAATGCGTCTTTCTGCATCATCTATTAATTCACAACCATGGAAGTTTGTAATTATTGAAAGTGATGAAGCAAGAGAACGCATGAATAGTACCTTTGCTAATAAATATCAATTTAATCAACCTCATATTTTTGACAGTTCGCAGGTTATTCTCTTTGCACATAATCCACGTTACACACGAGATAATTATGCTGAAGTAGTAGATAATGGTATTGAGGACAAACGAACCAAACCAGAAGATCGAGAAAGTGCTTTTGGTGGTTTTGTGTTTGCTGAGCTTAATGCTGATGAAACAGGAAACACAAGTAGCTGGACAAAAGCACAAACTTATATTGCACTTGGAAACACGTTGCATACTTTAGCTCGTCTAAAAATTGATTCCACGCCTATGGAAGGTATTGATACTGATTTAGTAAACGAAGAATTCAAAAAAGAACTTGATGGTTATCAATGTGATGTAGCTTTAGCCATTGGATATCAACATACTGAAGAGGACTACAACGCAAAACTTCCAAAGTCACGTCGTAAATCAAATAGCATTTTAGTACATATATAATAGGTGGTGATTTAGTTCTTTCTCTGTTTGCCAATTGTGTAAAGTGTTAACGTCATTAAGTTAAGGAAAAATTCTTGTCATTCCCGTGAAAACGGGAATCTAGAATCATACCCACTTTCGTGAGTATGACAATTTGAATATAAATCCTTAACTTAAGGATATTGAGCCAACCTACTAATATCAAGTATATTTGTGTATAATTATGATATAGCGTTTATCGTTTGTATAAGGTACAAAGTTTCGGGAAATCCGCTCCATTCCCGAAACAAATAGTACTGTACTCAATCGGGAAACGCTATAGACATTGAGCAAGAGAAATTTAATGACTATATTCACTAAAAATAAAACTCTACGTTGGTTATTATTGCTACTTATATTGGTAATCAGTATATTAATTATTGGTTTTGCTAAACTGCCAAATTATCAAACCCAAATTGAACGTTGGGTAAATACAGTTGTAAAACAGCCTATTACTATAGGTAATATAAATACTTATTGGACTTATGGTAAACCAACGATAGAGTTACAACAGTTACACTTATTAGATCGTAATGGAAAAAATACTGTAATTTCACTAGCCAATTTTGAAGTAGTTTTGGATATATGGGAATCTCTCTTTCAATGGCAAATTATAACTAATAAAATTGTTGTAACTGGCAGTGAACTTACTGTTATTCATGATGGTGGAATTAAAATAGTTGGTTTAGAAACTGAAAGTAATCAACCAACAGATTTATCATGGTTAACTAAGCAAGCTTACATTTCTCTCCATGCCAATTCAATAACTTGGTTAGAACCTACACAACCTCCGTTGATTTTTTCTGATTTACAGCTTTCTCTTGAAAGACAACATAATAGTTCAAAGTTAACTGGTAATGTTAATTTACCAGAATATTCTATCCAACAATTTAAAGCAAAATCACTCTCTTTTACTAGTTTATTTAAATTAAAAAATCAACAGGTTAATATTGCTGGACAAGTTGCAATTGACGGATTGCAATATGCCGAATCAAATCCACAATCTGTGACTAGTATATTTAAAATACGACAACAAACTAATGGAACTTGGCAAACAACCATCAAGCAACAAATAGCAGATGTAGAACAATGGTTTGATCATAAGCTAAAATTAATAGTTACTCCACCAAAATCCTTACAAACTGGTCTTCAGTTATTATTACCACAAGCTAATTTGACAACTGATATTGCCAATTTACATAGCGTAAGTGGCCATATTAATAATTTGTCTTTAGAAAAACTATTTAAATTATTACCACTTAATACGTTAGCTCCTAAATTAGTTGATATTTTGTCAATTACCCAAGGTAATTTATATGATGTTAATTGGAACTATGATAATAATTGGCAAATAGATGCTAACTTTTCTAATTTAATCCTAGCTTTACCACAAGCAAAAATCCGTAATTTTTCTGGCCATTTAGTTATAAATTCTGAATCAGGTCAACTATATATTGATCGGGCTACAATAGTTCCAACTCAATTTTCAGTTGCCTTAACTCGAATACAAGGTAACCTTGATTTAAAACGTTGGCAGATAAGTACTGACAGATTACAGGCTGTAATAGATGGTATTCCAGTACAAGTTGCTGGTAAAGTAATAATGGATGACGGGATACCAAACAGCAATTTATCGATAACTGTTGGTAGTAGTAAGTTAAAAAAAATAGTTAAATTAATTCCTAATCAAAACATAGTGCAACAGCTAACTAATGCTAATTTGACAGGTAGCATCAAGCAATCTCAAATTAATCTACAAGGTATAGGCAAGAAGATTAAGGTTAAAGCTTTGATTGATCAATTAAATATTGATAATTTTCAGCTTAATGATTCTACCAAAATTACAGCCCAAGGTTTGACTGGCCAATTAGAGCTTGATAGCAAAAAAAGTAATTTGGTGATTAAACAGGGTAATATAAAACTTGATCTTTCTGATTGGTATAGTGAACCACTAACATTAACAGATTTACAGGGAAAGTTGCTTTGGCAACAACAAAAATTAACAATTAAACAGTTTCAAGCTTTTAAAAATAAAACTAAAATAAAGATAAATGGCAATTTAAAAATTCCGCAAAATGGCAAGATTCCTTATGCTGATTTAAATATAAATCTTTACAATGCTAAACTATCCAAAGTGGCAGATTATCTACCAAATAAGAAAGTTCCAGGAGTAATTAAATGGTTTAAAAAAGCTCAATTTAAAGGTAATTTAACCAATACTAAAGCTGTAATTCGTGGTCCGGTTGATAATCTGGTTGACAAATTTCACTTTACCACTGATTTTTCCAATGCATCAATCCAATATTCTGAAGGTTGGCCAAAATTGAATAAAGCAAAAGGTAAAATTGTAATTAAAGATCAAGATTTAACAGTTACAGTTAAAGATGGTAAAAGCCTTAAGCTACAATTGGCAGCTTTGCAAGTGAAAATAGCTAGTTTATTTAAAGGAGCTTCAGCAGTTGATGTAGTGGTTGACGCTAAAGGTAGCATAGCTGATAGCCTGAATTTTATTGCAAATAGTCCATTACAGAATACCATCAAATTTGATACTTTAGATTTACAAGGTAAATTAGGCTTGGGATTAAACTTATCTATTCCATTGCTTGCTAATAAAAAACCTGTTATAAGCGGACAGCTGTTATTTAATGATACTAAATTATACGATAAATTATTTGATATAACAGTGACAGATATTACTGGAAAATTAAAGTTTGATAAACAACAGGTATCTGCTAATAATATGCAAGGAAAATTACGTGGCACTCCAATTAAATTTTCCATGTTAACTCAAACTAATAAGTTGCCGCAACGAACTACTTTAAAAATCCATAGTATTGCTGATCCAAAATTTATTGCATATTATTTACAACATTTTGTTCCGGCCACTTCTAAGTTACCTTTAACAAAAATTTTATTTGGCAATACTCCTTTAGATATAAAAATCAATTTTACCAATAGTTCTACAGACGGCAATAAATATACTGATATAGACATACAGGCAAGTTTAAAAAACATGTTTGTTAAATTACCTCGGCCAATCGGTAAAATAACTAATAAGGCAAGACTGCTATCCATAAAATTACATTTTGATTCTGATAAAGGACTGTTGTTAAATTCTTCCTATGGAAAGGTTTTTAATAATGTATTTTATCTTAAACAAGGTAAGTTAGCACGTGGAAATTTAGTGTTCGGAACTAGTTTAGCAAAATTACCCCAAACAAACTTATTAAAAATTGAAGGAAATATCAAAAATTTAGTATCAGTAACCGCTTGGCTGGAAAAATCTAAGTCTTTAAGCTCAAAATCAGATACTAATTATCAGTTACCAATTGATACTATATTAGATATTAATTTAGATAAATTAGAGGTTTCAGGCCAAGAGCTAGCTAATGTTAAATTACACACGAAATATATTCCTTCTCTATGGAAAGCGGCAATCACTAGCGATAAAATCACAGGACAAATTGAATTTAATCAATTAAAAAACAAGCTAGAGTTAGATTTTACCAAGCTAATTTTAACTATTCCCAAACAAACCAAACAAACTAAAAAAGCTAGCAAATCCAAACCACCAAATCCACATCATTTGCCTAGTTTGACATTCAATTGTGATTTATTACAAATTGCTGATATTGATTTAGGAACAGTAAAGTTAAACACTAAACCAAATGATGATGGATTAAAATTCAATTTATCTACTAAATCACCAGCTATGGATTTGCAAACTGAAGGCCAATGGCGTTATGTTGCAGGACAACATCAGACTCGCCTAAAAGCTATGTTGGATAGTGATAATATTGGCAATATGATGCAACAATTCGGTTATTCCAATCCACCTATAGTTGGAGGAGCTAGCAAGGTAAATCTCAACTCTTATTGGTTTGATGCTCCTTATGCTGTTGATATCTCAAATTTAGTTGGAACTTTAAGTGTTGTTACTATGGCTGGTAATATTGTGAGTATCGATCCTGGAGTAGGGAGAGTGTTTGGTTTATTTGACGTGTATTCTTTACCACGTCGGTTAAAATTGGATTTCAGAGATGTATTTGGAAAAGGTTTTGGATTTGATACTATTGCTGGCAATTTTTTTATTAAGAAAGGTGTAGCCCGCACTGAAAAATTTATTTTGCAAGGTCCATCGGCAAGGGTTAAAATCGACGGCAGTACTGACATATTAAATAAGAAATATGATCAACTTGTCACTGTATATCCACATTTTTCTACTCCTATAGCTGTAGCTGGAACTTTAGCTTTAGGACTTGGAGGAGGAGCTGCTGCATTGATAATTCAACAGGCATTACAAGTAGAATTAGAACCAATAATAAATTTCCAATACCATATAACTGGTGATTGGGATAAGCCAGAAATTTTAAGTGTATCAAAGTAGTTTTATAGATAAACCAGTATAAATTGATAATCTTAGGTTTGATTAGCGAAGATCGGCCAAATTTTTATAATTATTTTATAGCATTTTTTGATTGGATAAACTATAGCAATATAAGTAATTGATATTTATTTTGAACTTAATTAAGAATTAAGCATTCATAATTAAGAATTGCTATAGTTATGTATTTATTTTACCTGATATGATAAGATTTTTTATATTTTCTAGTAACATCATCTCCTGAGGATATAATGTGGAACATTTAAATGACTTTGTAAGCCAGATTAATGGCATAGTATGGGGACCAGCCATGCTGGTGCTGATTTTGGGAACTGGATTGTATTTAATGTTAGGCTTGCAACTAGTACCATTTCGGAAATTAATTTATGGTATTAGAATGCTCTGGCAAGGTCGTAAAAGTACTGCAGAAGGAGATATTACTCCTTTCAGTGCTTTAATGACATCTTTGTCTGCAACTATTGGTACCGGTAATATTGCTGGAGTAGCAACTGCAATTGTTCTTGGTGGTCCAGGAGCATTGTTCTGGATGTGGTGTACTGCTTTAGTAGGTATGGCAACTAAATATTCTGAAGCTGTGTGTGCAGTACATTACCGTGAAACTGATGAAGCTGGTAATTACGTTGGTGGACCTATGTACTATATCAAAAATGGTTTAACTAAACGCTGGGCTTGGTTAGGAATGGCATTTGCCATATTTGGAGCTATAGCTGGTTTTGGCATTGGTAACACTGTACAAGCTAATTCAGTTGCCGATGTATTAAACTCTAATTTTGGAATACCAACTGGAGTTACTGGAATAGTATTGGCTATATTGGTAGGATTAGTATTAATTGGTGGAATTAAACGAATCGGACAGATTGCTAGTATTTTAGTACCATTTATGGGAATTGCATATGTTGCTGGTGGAGTTGTAATTTTATTCCTTCATGCTTCCGAAATTCCACAAGCTTTCAACCTAATTTTCACTCATGCTTTTACTCCAGTATCTGCGGCTGGTGGTGCTGCTGGAGCAGGAGTTTGGGCAGCAATTCATTATGGTGTAGCTCGTGGAATTTTTTCCAATGAAGCTGGATTAGGAAGTGCTCCAATAGCCCAAGCTACTGCAAAAACTGATAGCCCAGTACAGCAAGGTGTAATTTCCATGTTAGAAACGTTTATTGATACAATTATTGTATGTACAATCACTGGTTTGGTAATTATTATTTCTGGTGCTTGGACTGGTGGAATAACTGGAGCATCTTTATCATCAGCTGCTTTTGAACAAGGATTACCTAATTTTGGTGGTTATATAGTAGCTTTTGGTTCAGCCATATTTGCTTTTACTACTTTATTAGGCTGGAGTTTTTATGGTGAAAAATGTGTACAGTATATCTTTGGATTCAAATCCATAGTCCCATTCAGACTGTTATGGGTAATTGTTATTCCAATCGGAGCTATAAGTAATTTAGAATTTATCTGGTTAATTGCAGACACACTTAACGCATTGATGGCTATTCCTAATTTAATTGCATTGATATTACTGAGTCCAATAGTATTTAAACTGACAAAAGAATATTTTGGTTCCCGAAGTTAGATATAAAATATATAACTGAAAAATAACTATTATTCCCAATTTTTAATTCAATGCCATTTAAGTTAAGAAAAAAAAATCTTGTCATTCCCGTGAAAACGGGAATCTAGAATCTCTGGATACCCACTTTCGTGGGTATGACAATTTGACTCCAAATCTTAACTTAAATAGCATTGATTTAGATGAGTAAGAACAAGGGAATTATAGGTATTTTATATCAAACTTAGGTTATTCATAAAATTATGTCAATAGGAAGATTTATAGGTTATGTGATATTTGTTTCTATACCTTATATATGTCTTATTTATATGTTTTTTAACAAATATTATAATTATGATATTTTTAGAATTGGAGAGCATGTATTTATCATATTTCAATTTATAGTTCTTATTTCCTTTAGTTTTCAACAATATCTTTATGAAGAAAATGGGACACTGAATCCAGATATAGATATAAAATTAAAGTTTTCTGAGATAAAGTTATTTAAATTATTAATTATTATATTTATTTTTGCGTTAGTTATTTTGTTAAAATATTATGAAATAATAGAAAAATATGAATTATACTTTGTACTTATTTTAATTATCATATTTCCTTATTCATGGTTTCATCAAATTAGAATAGGTTGGCGTAAATATAAAAGTTCACCATAAATTTAGCCAAATATATTAAATAAAATTATGTCAATAGGAAGATTTATAGGTTATGTGATATTTGCTTCTATACCTTAGATATTCGTACTTTTTTTTGATGGCTGATCACTATTATAACTTTGATATTATCAAATATGAATCAGGGAACTCTTATCTTATTTATACTTCTTTTCTCAACAAAGCTAAAAGATCATTTTTATATAGATAAAATCAATAAAAATTATGATATACCAATAACAAAGAATGGTCTCATGAAAGCTTTTATTTTTGTGATACCACTCTTTATTTTATCTATGATTTTCTTATTTATAATTATATTTTCTGTAGCAATACTCAAAGGTATTATAGAACAATACAAACCATATTTTGTCTTAGCATTTATATTATTGATTATTTATTCATGGTTTTATCAAATTAGAATAGATTGGCGTAAGTATACCTGTTCAATAGATTAAAAGTATTTGATAGAAAATTTACCAATAAAGAATTGGATAAGGTAATTGACAGATAAAACCAAGTTTGTTATAGCCAATCAAGCATTTATTGAATATTTTGTTATAAATTGTTGATTTTAAAAAAGAAAAACATCAGATTTTTCATGGAAGTTTGCCGTTCAGGCTATCTTTTGTCAGAATCAGGATTTACAGAATTAAAAAATTAACAAGATAACTTTTTGGATTTTATGATTTTTAATCCTGAAAATTCTTAAATCCTGAAAATCCTGATATTGAAATTTTAATTGGGAATATAATGAGCAACATTTAGCCAAAATAATGTGTTAATTTGGGAATGATATTAAAGAAGCTATCATATAAATAAATTATTTTGTATATTACCTAATCGGGAACTGCTATATTCTAATAGAAGGAAAATTAGCTATTTAAGCATATAGCTTTCTAAATGAAAGACATCTGGACTAAGAGGTAGTTGGTGCATGGTTACTTCGTAAGTTTTAGTTACGCTACCAATGACTATACCATTTAAGACAATAAAATCTTCCATGTCTATATATGGGATATGTAGAATGCCTTTGTAGTCATAATTAGCATTACATTCAGATGATCGCGTTGTAACTTCAATAACTTCTAAGGTCTCTGGAATTATTTTGAAGTCGTCAGCACCCTCTATTAAGGACAGGTCAACTGTTGCTACTGCAAATTCTCCGGTTGGTTCTTGAGTAATTGGATTTAGCAATGGAATATCTAGTTTAAGAATATTTATTAATCTTTCTTCTACTAGGTATTCTGCGTGTATATCACATTCAATTGGATTAGATTCAATATTGACCTCAATATTAAGATCATCCCCAGTAAGATTTATATTCTGCAGTTTGAAATTATGACCTTCCTTTTCAGCAGTCACGGTATAATTACCTGTAGGTAAATCTATGACTGTCCATGCTCCAGAAGCATCAGTTGTAGTTGTTTTATCACCTACTGTTATTGTAGCACCAGTGACTGGATTACCCAGGCTATCTAAGATTTTGCCGAAGGCTGTGTAGTTGCAGTCTGATGATGCAGAATCACAACTTTTAGGTGCAAAAATTGCTGTGCATGTTTTGGCAGAATCCATTGTCACAGTAGTTGTTGCATTGCTTCCACTACAATTTCCAGTCCATTCTTTGAAATCAAAACCATCGGCAGGTGTAGCAGTTAAGGTGATAGCTGTTTTAGAATCATAATTTTCATTACAATCCGTACCACAATTAATACCAGTAGGGCTACTGTTTACTGTGCCATTACCTTCTTTAGTTATAGTTAATGAAACTTGTAGAGGTTTTGATTCGCATTTTATACCTGTGCTACTTAATATTTTAATACCAGATAACCAAGTTTGAAAATCAGTATCTGTCGGTTCGCAGAGCTTGGTGCTGCTAAAATAGAAATAAGCCATACCTGTATTATTTTGCAAACCAAGTGGTAACTCTCCTGAAAGATTATTGGAATCAATACGAAGTACCTTTAAGTTAGCCAAGTTTCCAATTTCAGGAGGTAAGGAACTTAATTGATTAGTATACACATTGAATGAAGATAAGTTAACCAAATTGCCAATTTCAGGAGGCAAAGCTCTCAATTGGTTAGTATACACATTGAATGTAGACAGGTTAGCCAAATTGCCAATTTCAGGAGGTAAAGAACTTAATTGATTAGTATGTACACTAAATACAGATAGGTTAGCTAAGTTTCCAATTTCAGAGGGTAAGGACTTCAACTGGTTTTTATTAACATGAAATGTGTACAAGTTAGTCAAATTACCAATTTCAGGAGGTAAAGAACTTAATTGATTACTATACACATAGAATGTATACAAGTTATTTAAATTGCCAATTTCAGGGGGAAGTGTTTTCAATTGATTATTATTAACTGAAGTTACGCAAAGAAATAAAAATGTAAAAATAAAATGAATTAATATCAAAAATTAAAATCGTGCA
>JQIA01002287.1_pt1 | contig 10228 bp, 21 predicted proteins | sample 811431 | NCBI WGS metagenome assembly JQIA01 (sample SAMN02998118, study PRJNA258478) | marine sediment metagenome | biome: marine; feature: seafloor; material: sediment; isolation source: oil-polluted sediment collected from 3 locations (0.5 km, 0.7 km and 0.9 km)... | place: USA: Gulf of Mexico ... | reverse complement strand
TATTGTTGACAGATATTGCAAAAGATAGCAAGTTCTCTTTTACTATCTTTTTTTGAATCCTCTTGTTTTTAGTAAGTAATCCTCTTCTACCACTCTTCCTGTACTTTAACATCTTTCTATATGTTTTAGCATTTAGTTGAATCTTCCCTGCTTTAGTGTTAAAAATCATTTTTCACTCCTTTCTAAATATTCTATTGCTATATTCATTGCCATGATATCATCCTTAAAACTACCTAATCCGGTATTACAATTACTACATAAAACACTTCTTATTTTTCCTGTACTGTGGCAATGGTCTACCGCTAAAGTCCTGTTGTTCTCTTTTTTGAACCTCTCCACAGGATTGACAACCTTTCAATCCCTTCTCTTTTAGGGCTGCCTGTTCCTTTCTCTTAAACTTTAACTTAGATCCCTTTTTAATGCCCATCGAAAAGATCCTTAGCCACAACAGCCGGCGCTTTTAAATCTATGCTAAGCTTGTAATTATTTTCCATAATATCCTGGACCAAGACTCTGCACTCTTCATCATTCTCTTTTGGAACATTCACCACCAATTGATCATGTACTTGTAAAGATACCCAACCGTTAATCCCTCTTTTGATTAACTCTCTATTGATTGCAATAGCCGCCATATTCACTATACTAGCTGACAAACCCTGTATCTGCACGTTTTTTGCATTGTTTAATCCGTTCTTGTAATCTCTATATGCAGACAATACTTGATCTTTACCATATTTCTTATTAAGCGACATTCTATATTTAAAGTCTAGTAGTTTATTCCTATGTTTTTTGAATAGCTCTTTAACTTTAGGAAGATGCCTAATTCTTCCAGTCTCAGATGTAACATAGCCCTCATACTTAGCCTTATTCTCGGAGTCAACCATCCACTTCCTTAGATCCGGAAAACCGTTCAGATAACCTTCTATCAGATCCTTAGCATCCTCAGTATGTATGTCAAGTGTCTTACCTAATGCAAACTCCTTCATGCCATAGGCAATGCCGAGGCTATAAGCTTTTGCCTTTTGTCTTAATGGCTTATTTACTTTACCTAAATAGTTATCTGCTTTCTTATCAGCACTAACGCCTTCAAGGTTCTCTGTAATTATAGCTACTGTTGAATAGAAGTCGTGGCCTTTTCTAAATATGTCTTTTAGCTTCTCATCCCCAGATACATGGGCAAATACATGTGGTTCTAATGATTCATAATCGGCATCAATAAAAACTCTATCTTCACCAGAGATAAAGAACTTTCTTATTATATTATTAAACTTAAGAACTACAGGATCTAACTCACCTTCTTCTTTAGGTCTATTTAATTGCTGCATGTCACTCCCAAACCTACCACTTATTGTACGATGTTGGAAAAAACTAGGGTAGAATATACCATCCTCTTGAGCGTTTAAGAACCTATCTATATAAGAACCTTTTATCTTCACTAGTTTATTGTAGTTACCCAACTGTCGAGCCCATTCGTACCCTAGGCTTTCAAGCTTGTCTATCATTGTATCATTGAATTGAGGATTACCTTTATCTGTCTTCGACAAAGGCTTTATCTTTAAATAATTAAAAACAATCTCACCAAGCTGTTTCTTCGATGATATGTTTATCTCTACTCCGTTTCGTTCTAGGTGTAGCTTTTTTTGGATACTAGTTATAACGTCTTTATCTAACTCACCTTCACCTACTAAGAACCTAAATCCATCACAGTCTAATCCGTTTGGGTACTGTTTTTTTATAACAGGCTTAGACAAGGAATACTTACCTGATTTTGTTTTAGGTAAATCTAAATTGTAATGACTGACTACTTCTTGGATAAACCTTCCTGATGCTTTAGCAGGGTATGATTTATTTAAGTTATCAGTTAACCAGTTATTTACTTCTTTAAGTTTAAATAACTCAGACACTACCATATCTTTATGTCTTACTAGCTCTTCTTTTATTTCTCTATCAGTTTCTAATAAAAGATCCATGTCCATGTTAATCCCGGAATACTCCATTGGAATAGTAACGTACTTATACAAAGGCATTACTTCTTTCTCGTAAAAGAAATCAGATAGTCCCTGCTCTTGTAATCTTTCATTATATAATTTAAATAATCTTAAAGTTAAATCAGCATCAGCTGCAGCGTATTCACCCATGATAGCTAAATCAGCCTTGTACATCTCAAAGTTAGCCTTAGTAACAGAAGCTCCTTTGCTTTTGAGATTTCCCATTAACTCTTCTTGTTCTTTATTAGCTGACTCTTCTGCATTTATTCCTATAACACCTTGCTCTTCTATAGCGCATTCTTTTAATCTAAAAGTACCGTCCTCATTTGTAGTATGCTTACATAGCATTACGTCACAATGAAGGCTATCAGTTAAATCAACGTTAAAGTTTCTTTTAACGAATCTAATATCAAAGGAGGCATTCCACATTAAAAGCTTCTTCCCTTTTAGGGCATCTAATACTTTTAGAAATGATTCTGTGGATATCTCATTGATTAACTCTTGTTTAACATCGTCCCAACTAAAGATAGGAATATAGTACCCAGTATCTTCTTTACCGGAAAAAGACATTCCTATGACTTTATTTTTTCTAGGATTTAAGCCAGTAGTCTCTGTATCGAAAGCAATGTAATCATATTCCTCTAAATAACTATATACTTCGGATAAGCCTGACTCATCTCTTATGATCTTATAATCCCTGTCACTAACTGGTTCATTAAGTGAAAGTAAGTCTTTATATTTATTAGGAACGTTAATCTTGATATCACCGACTGTGATTTCAAAACCTCGAATAATAATATCTATAGGATTCTGTTCGCTTAGGAATTCCTTGCATTCTTTATACGCTTGATCATCTTCTATATAAAACATAACTCCCCTTTAAACGTGACTAATAATATAAAACCATTCTAAGTTTGCACGGTCCTCTTCACTTACCTCTCCGTCTCTCATAAATTTTGCTATTATAGGGTCAATAGACTGTGGCTCTGGTCCAGATGTATACATGACTTCTTCTATCAATAACTCGTCATCTATATTCTCCACCTCGTATTTAAGGCTTTCGATCGCTTTCGTAACTAGATGGTAGTCTTCGTTTATGATTTCAACTTTCAATTAAATCTCCTGCATTTCGTTAATGTATCTTTTAAAGTGCCTCTTGTTACAATTGGAACCTTCGTCATGGCTGTTCATATAACTATATGCGCAACCATCGCTCATTAATCCGTTTACATGTATAATCTTTTTATAACAGTGAGTTAATTCATGTGCCAACAAGATCACTCTATCATGATAGGACGAGTAAGTCCAGTGATTTTTATTAATTAGAATCTCTTCATATAGGATATTACTGTTACAGGCACCAAGAGTCCCTGATTCTAACCTCCCGAAGTTTATGTTAGGGATTCTTTTTAGATTACCGTTACTAAATTCTTCAACAGCATCTAAATATATATTAAACTCAGGGTCAATCCCCTTTTTACTCGGCATCGCTGATAATAGTATAAATAAACTTATTGCTAAATAAAACACAATTCTAAACCTTCTTCTTGTCATATGCTAATCCTTTCATACTTTTATTCTTATGGCAGTAATCAAAGTACTGACACCTACCGAACTGGAAACAACTATCTTTATTCTGATTAAACTCATTACTCTTAATTAAAGAAGTCTGCTCTTCTATATCATTAAACACCCCGTCTAACTTATCCTCTGTGATAAGTCCTTCTACAAACTTAATCCTGACTCTAGGCTCTCTCTTTCTAATACCCTTGTCTACTACTAAGTAAGCAGCCTTATCTGTATCACACTCTTCTGTATAGATAGCTAACTGGTCACTATCCTCCACACAACCTTCGGGGTAGTACTTGTTAGCATCGGAACTAGTCTTAAGATCTATTAGGACCTTTTCGCCTTTCTTGTTCTTAACTATAAAATCTAAGTACCCTACAAACTTATCGCCGTATTCATTCTCTAATTCAACTTTCTTTTGGATCTCCACAACCTCATCAACATAATCTTCGTACCACGTCCTAAGTTCTTCTAGAAGCATTGTACCTTTCTCTATAAGGCAATTATGAGCCATATTGTTGTAGTCTAATTGTTCCTCTTCTGTAAAAGGTTTCTTGTTCTTTCTAATAGCCGCTAGTTCCTCGTATCTCTCAACGAAGCCTTCATCAAGTAATTCTATTTGCAGATCTCTTACACTATATCTAACATTCATAATATCTGTCTGTCTACCAAACACTTCAAAGCTATTCATACTTTTAGTTAGAACATCAACCTCATCAGTATTGCCTTTTAGGATAGATTCCATTGCTTCATCAATAGCAGAACCAAACATTAAGGAACTGTTAATCCAAGTAGGTCTGATCTTTTCAACCTTATCTAGGTAATACTTATAGCCGCATGCTTTAAATGTATTTATAGATGAATAAGATAATCTTAATTTGTTCATAGCTCTATATCCCTCGCTTCTATACCTTCTCTATGGCTTCTATCTAATAGATAAAAGTCCTTATCGTCTAACGGTGATGGTGCTAGGAATTCAAAAACCTTAGAGACCTTCTCGTACTCGACTCCCTGTAGTCCTAGTACGAATAGAAACTTATTGGCACTTAACCACCAATGTCCGTCTAATCCCGTATGAGCATTTTTAATAAAGTAATCAACACTCTCAGGAATACGCTCCCTGTTAGCTCCATATAAGGCCACTACAACGTCCTGTATATCCTCCGTCACTATGATCTTATCTGAGCTATCAAAAGCTCTATTAGAGTCTCTATTTGGCTGAGATTCAATACTAGGTTTCGTTGCCGTTAGTAACTCAGACTCATACCAGAACCCATCTACCATCTTAGCACCGAAGAAGAATCTAGCCATATCAGTTCTACATGATTTGTCTGCCATAGGGAAATACTCATACATCTTATCCATTGTAGCTATAAAGATAGCTTTGTCGTCAATGTTTTTTGATAATGGGAATATTAATCTAAATCTATGGTTTTCATCTGTATGACTTGTACTAGGAAGGCATAAGCATGTTATGTTTAATGATTCCACTAAACTCTCAGCCTCTGCTATCTTCATACCTTCATCTATATCTAAAACAATAAAATCTGTACTGATAAAGTTATTCTGGTTTCTATACCCTGAAAATAAGCTAGGACTCCATGCATTGTTACATAGGACTTCTATTAGTTCATCTTCGTTGGAAACCGTAACAATCTCAGGTAAGTAGGGCTTAGAAGTGAATCTTGCTTCTCTTCCTTTTTCCTTACTACCCTCTGGTAATGCCTTAGTCTTTTTGAATATTGATAAACTTAACATTTATAGCCATTCCCTTTTTACTGTGGTTTATTATACGTAGACTTTATATTCCTATAAACTTCCGGATACTTAACCACTAATTCATTGTATACAAACAATACGAACTTTAACGTTTCCTTAGTTAATCGCATTAATAACCTCTACCATGTTTTCTACTAGTTATAGTACAGTTTAGTCCGTGTTTCTCAAACTCTTTAACAGAGACCGCTCTAGCATAGTAACCACATTCTATGCATGTGTTGTCTTCGGTTACCTTGGTTACGAAGTACTTACCCTTACTTTCAGTGTTAGAAGGGTCCATACTTTTACAATTACATAGATATATTTGATTCAAACCATTCTCCCTATGATTAGACTATTAATACTAAAAATAGCTTACTACATAGGTTAGTATAAGTCAATATACTTTTTATAACTCATCGTATTCCATTCCAGTAAACTCTTCTTTAACTTCGACAACAGTCCCATCTTTCTTCTTAATCTTCTTATTAAGCTCGTAGACAAAGGATTTCTTCTTCTCTTCCGCTTCTCTCATCTCTAGAACTTGTTCATAGTACATCTTAAACTTTGTAATCTCCGTTGCATTAAGCTCCCTAAAGTCATACTTATCTATCTCAAAGATCAAAAGTCTATTTGACTTAGGCTTTATCTTATCATCTTCATGCTCTTCTCGTACCTTAGCGTATTGCCAAGCTAGTATATTGAGATCAGCTTCTTCTCGTACCCTTTCTAAGGGTCTATGAATAGTGATGACATAGTTAGCCAGCCACTTTAGATCTGATACACCAAAAGCATCATCGGCTTCAATAGGGATATCCCCCGCTTGCTTCGGACCTTTAGGTATTTGACTGAGAACAAAAAGAACGGAGTCACTTTCTACTGCCATATCTTTTAAATCACAACATACTTTGTTTAGATCCTTTTCCTCATTTTTTAATAAATGTAAGTGGTCTAATAAAATAGTGCACACTCTTTTCCCAGTAGCTGATTTAATCTCGTCTATTTGACGCTTAATCTTACTCAGCTTTATACCTTTAGATTTACCATCTTTATCATAGGCTGTGATTACATAGAACCTATTCCATAAATCAGGCTTGTCTTTACACATCTTCTGCCATCTAGGAGCAAGTTCGTGCTCTCTCATTTCTAAAGAGATAAAGATAAATATCTCATCTGGATTACTGATTAGAGCTGACTTAGCTAGTAACATACCGAAGGAAGTCTTACCGCCACCCGATGCTCCAAGAATAGGAACCAAGTCACCTCTGCTCATACGTCTAAAACATGGATCAAACCTTTCGTCTATGCCAGTGAATCTGGTCTTGTCAATATCAGCAGAGAGTTCCCCTGATCTTAACATGTCGCCCATTGATTTAATCCCCAGCTGCTCCATTCTCTTTTTTTGAAATTCCATTTATAAACCTTTCCTTTTCTTCTTCAGTTAGATCTTCTAAAGTATGACAATGTTTACTTTTGCAGTGCTTAACACAGAAGCTACACTCTTTAATAATCGAAATACTCTTTGATTCTTTTTTCTTGTTCTTTACAATCTTTTTCATGTTCTGGAAACTCTTCTGCAATGAATTCATAAAGTATAACTAGAGGTATCCCTGACATACATGCATACTCTGACACATTATCTCTGGAATACCCTTTTTTAGTAAAGAATTCTATTACAACCTTTTTTAAGTGAATGTAATCATCTTTCTTAAACATTAGCTATCCTTAACAACCAGTAGCTCCTGTCTAATCCATTCAAGATCTCCGCCTTTATTGTAACGAGACACTTTAGCTTCATGCTCTTCTTCTGTGATTTTATCACTTTGAAGCATTCTATCATACTTGTCTTTTGGTGAGTTTACGTTAATATAAGAAACACCGTCTAGTTCTTTGTAATCAAAGTCTTTATCAAACTTGATATAAAAACCACTATTGTCTTTCTTCTTACATAAAATTCCTACATTAATAAATCTAGCCATGGTCTATTCTCCTTTTTCGTTTAGTTTTTCGTCTTCTGCTATTCTTTGTTCTACTGCTTCTTTTCTCATATTATCAATAACATTTAGTTCTAATAATACTTGTGACTCATGTAAAGAAAACATAGCTCCAATGAACTTTCTTTCTCTATCAGCCTTGTCAGCTAGTGTTGGATTGTCAGGGTAGTTAATAATACCTTTAACAACTCTTCTCATTTCTTTGAGTGTTAGGCTATCAGCATCCTTATTCAACATTTCTTGTAGCTTAACTACGTTCATTTCAAGGCCCTTTAATACTGTCTCGATATCAACGTTCTCAATACTTTCTTGTTCATTCTTTTTTAATTCAGACATTATAACTCCAAGTCATCGGTTGATTGTTCTTGTACTTGCTTTGCTTTGCTTTTTCTAAAGTTATTCTTCGGATCTTTAGCTACTTCCACTTCTACTTTAGCCGCTGCCTTTACCGGAGCTTTCCTCTCTGGTTTAGATAGACCATTTGAACTAGCATCATTATCTTCACTTGCCATATTTAGAATAGCTTGAAGTGTATATCTCCTCAAATAACTAACACTGGCACCAAAATTCTGGGCCGCATTAGTACCTTTCATTTGAATAATAGGAATACTTGCATCACTTTTTAGGTACTGACCAGACTTATGTAAAAGTAAAGTTGTAACTGATGCGTTACTACTCTCAGTTTTACCTATAAGTTGTGATATAGATAATCCGTTCTTAGCTAGGATAGGTTTAGCCGTAGATATTACTGAGGCTAGATCTGAGTAGTTATATCCGTAACCAGTCTTATCTTTCTTAGATGTATCAAGCTCTGATTGTGCTTTTGACAAAGCATCAGCAATCGCATCTAGGCTGCCACTCATTGTTAAGTCTTGTTTAATTTCGTTTACATTATCCATCCCTACTCCTCCTCGTATAGATCTTCTACTTCAAGATCGTATTTATTTGCAATTTTAGCTGCTAATTCATTCTCAATATCATCAAGAGTCTTAAGTTGTTCGTCAAGTAAAAGACCTAAACTCAAAGCACCTTCTTTGAAGTTAACTAAATTTCTAAAAGTATCATTATACTTAAAGGTCTCTTTTAATTTATCTTCTGCATTAACAATAATTGATTCATCTTCCTTGATGCCTAAAATTGACTTTGCTTCTTCTTTAAGTTTCTCAGGGCTATTCCCTTCAGCCTCTAACCTCTCAATAGATCTTGCGAAGGTTACTACCTCTTCATGCTCTCTTGATCTAGCTGTAATTAATGTAGAATTAACTTTTCTTGTCATTCTTTTCTCCTTTATTAGTGCTACGTTTAATAATATTATGGTTAAATGATAATGCCCACATTGGGAGTATTAGAGCAGCAAGTACCCTTGCTCTGTCATCTCCAAAAAATAGTATATAACATATTAATAACAATTGCAATAGCAGCATAAATAATCTATACTTCATTCCATTACCCCTTTTCTAACATATCATATCGTTGAAAGTTTTAACCTTACTAAGGAGAGTTGTCTTAGCCATTAATCCAAATAGACCAGCAAAGCATTCTTCTAGGCTATTTCTTTTGATGACTGCAAACACTTCGTCAGTATCCATAAGCATTAAAGAAACTCTTGTACCTTGACCATCGTATGTTACTTCATAGTCTATATTATTCTCTAGTAATTCTCTTGTAATGTCTGTCATTAGATCTAAATTTTTCATGTGTCCTCCTTATACTCTATTAGTTTTTACTTTTATAACTTTATAATTACCTACTACACCATTATGTTTATTTATTTTATAAAGGATAGTTGTTTCAGTCATACCGGTATATTTACGAACATCCTTCGCAGTCTCACATACCCCTAAAGGGTTTTGTGTGTAATCACTACCTTTATGGTAGACATGATATATGTATCTTTTGTTTTTAACAATAGGAGACTTCTTTTCGAATAACCCGACCGCAGTATGAATTGAAAGGTAGTGGATACCTTTTCCGATGACAATACGTCTTTTTTCTTGGAACATCAATTCTCCGATCGATACTTTCTGCATCGGAGATCCTTCTATATCTAATTTAAAAATAGTATTAAAATCCTTTAAAGTACATTCTGTTTCGTATTCAAATTTATCTAATAGAATATTAATCATTATCTCTTGTCCTTATTATTATAATGTTTTGGTCCATCTTATCTAAAAGACTCTCGATGTCTTGTATGATAACTGCAGCGTCATCACTTTCTTGGTCTATCTTATCGTAGACTTCTAGTAAAGTATCTATTCTTTGTTCTATATTCACAAGCCCTCCTTCTAAATCAGTTTAACATAAGTCTTTTTGCATTGCAACATATTTTTATAGTTTCACTTTGAATCACTTCTTACCATATCTTTTAGTAGATCTACATCTAAATCAATGAGCTTTAGAGTTTCCTTTAGAACATCACTTGTTAAGTCCTTTTTAGTTTTATAATGAATAACTTGAATGTCTTCTTTATTGTTTTTCAATATATTCACCAAGTCTTTTAGAACAATGTATCTTTTAAACTTAGTTGAGTATAACTTTCTATTCTCGTACTTCTTGATAATATGCATCTTATCTCCTTACCATTACTTGAATTAGAGGAACTATCACCATTAATAAAGCTATTATCATTACTGTCCACATATTAATCTTCCTTTATTATTTCGACTTCTCTTAGTTGTAGCAAATAACCGTCTTGTTCACCTCTGTATAGCCAATTAAGATCTATACAAGCTAAAACCTTGTAAGTCTTCTTGTCATCTTCTGTCATTATTGTCTCACCTTGCTTGATGATTTTCTTACTATAGATTTGCATTAACACTCCCTCTTTTACTATATTCTAATAACAACTTCAATACTTCAGCATGACCGTTTTCAGAAGCCCAGCGTAATGCATAATCATCTCTAGCATGTACATCTGCA
>JQIA01002305.1_pt1 | contig 10235 bp, 8 predicted proteins | sample 811431 | NCBI WGS metagenome assembly JQIA01 (sample SAMN02998118, study PRJNA258478) | marine sediment metagenome | biome: marine; feature: seafloor; material: sediment; isolation source: oil-polluted sediment collected from 3 locations (0.5 km, 0.7 km and 0.9 km)... | place: USA: Gulf of Mexico ... | reverse complement strand
CCTATATTAAAGAGAAAACCTAAAGCAACAACAACAATACCAACTTTTGTAATGGTCGGTTGCTCTAAAAACTCTCGCCCCATGGTTGGTAATAAGTCATTTCCTGTTATTTCTGCAAGCGTTGCATAGGGAACAAGAAGATAACCTAAGATAGTTAATACTGATGCTCCAAGAAAAGTCCAAAACAATATAATTGCTAGTTTAGGACTATAAAGTTCTCGTTCAGCTTCTTCTGGCACCATGAAATATGCGGCACCAAAAAAACCAAATAGAAGCCAAATGATTAACAAATTGGTGTGAACCATTCTGGCAACATTAAAAGGTATTTCAGGAAACATAAAGTCGCCCCAAACGTATTGAAGCCCCATAATTAAGCCAAAAACAATTTGGCCTATAAATAAACCGATCGCCGCAATGAAATAAGGTTTGGCAACCAATTGTGATTGATATTTTACTAGAGTTGTCATGATCCCCTCCTACCCTTGAATGTTTGGTGGCCAATTAGCGGTATTAATTTCGCTAGTCCACTTTAAAAAGTCAGCAATACCATCTAATTCTTCTTCCGTTAAATTAAACTGTGGCATCGAACGACGACCTGGAATTCCGTTTTTAGGACGGCTTTTAATAAACGCTTTAATAGCTTCTTTTGATTTCCCAAAACGGATGTATACATTCCCAAGTTCGGGCGCAAAATAAGCACCTTCACCCAAAATAGTATGACAACCAACACAGTTATTTTCTTCCCAAACTTTTTTACCCAAAACAACTGATTCTGTAATATTTTCTCGATGATCGCGCTCTGGTAATCGTTGAACGGTATCGAATGATAGTGCAAGAAATACGAGAATAAAAAAGACACTCCCGCCAAAGTAAATATTTCTTGCCATGCCTTTTGTAAATTTTTCGCTCATGGCTTTGTTCCTCCTATTAGGATTATTGTGGTGTAACTAACCAATATTTTTCCCCACTAACTATAATGCCAGTGAGAAAAAAGCAATGGTTGATCTAAATCAGTATTTTGATTATTTTATAAATATTTTCTATAAACTAATTTTTATCTGTACCGCAGCGTTAATTCCGCTTGCTGCTAAAGTATCAATTACAGGGTCGTCAATGGTTAAACCTTCAACATCAGACCATCGCCAATATTTTTTTTCACCAATATTGTAAATTGCCGCAGACAAGCTTATTTTCTCATTAACTTGGTAGTTTGCAATAAAATCTAATATTCCATAACCCGATGTTTTGAATAGCTCTTGTGATGGATCATCCAGTTCTTCGATATCATTTTTAGCTGAATATAGTGATGCGTGTATTGCTAGCGTCCACTTTTGGTTTGGACTAAACCAGTTTATTCCGAATAGAGCGTGATTAGGGTCGATATTATTTAGTGGTTGTTGTGTATCTTCATTTTCACCCTTGCTCCAGAAAAAATTAGCGTAAGCTTTTATTTTGTCATCTTCACCAAACCAGTCTGAAGAATTGTAACTATATTGAAGCTCGCTTCCATAAATTTTGGCGTTATCAATGTTTTGTGATTGAAATAAAACTCTACCAGAAGTAGGATCAAACCCAAGGTTGACTTTAGTTTGAATAAAATCATCATAATTGGTATAAAAACCAATCCATTCAAATGAGTGCTGAGTAGATGACATTCTATAACCTAATTCAAATCCATCAGATGACTCTGACTTTAAGTCCGGGTTAGGAATTGCTCTAATATTAAATAGCGGTATATCTAGACCAATATTTGCATCTTCAAATGGAGGCGCTCTAAAGCCCTCAAAATACTGTAAGAATAAACGTCCACTCTCTGATGTCTCATATTGAAGACCTAACTTTGGCGTTAGTTTACTTTCTTTTATATTAACGATATCAGTAGCGGGATTGTCCTCTAAATAGATACTATCTTCTGAGGGTGAGAGTTGATATTGATCGAAGCGTAGTGCTGGGATAATACTAAAATTAGTGCCAATCAATTCAATTTCATCATTTATATAAATGCCAACCTCCTTGATGGTTGAAATAGGAAAATCTCTTAATGGAAATTGCTCAGATAGAATAACGTTAGTACTTGTATTGGCATCCAAATTGGTTTGTAATCCATTACGAAGTTCAGTAACTTTTTTACTACTCCACTCTACGCCGTATCCAACTCTATGTTCCAATGACGACGTGGACATTTTGGAATAAAAATTTAATCTTAATCCACTAATTTCTTGTTTATAAAAGAAATCTCGATCGTACGCATAATTAGTTCCTCGAGAAAAACGAGTCTCATCGGTTAGTTGTTCTGTTTCGGATTCTTGTTGATAAAGCCGAACAACCCCTCCATCTAGCCAAGTCAAATTTGCTTCAAATTCATAGGACAATGCAACCCCTAACTTTTTCGATTCATCGTCCCCAAATAAACTGGTTGTACTTCTAAAACGTCCTAAACCCAGTATCGCGTTAACATCTGTTTCTGACTGGCGAGAAAAATAATCAACACTCAAACTTAATTGATCATTATTTGATAAATCATAATAATATTTTGCTAAAAATGAAGTGGTTTTATAGTCCTGTGTATCGTCTGTAATATCTGATTCATTATTACTATCAAATTCATGTCCATTAGTACGACTAACGTTAAAAAGAGCGCTTGACTGACCGCTTGCAAACGCTGTATTCATCGATAATAAGTTACTGTTATCAACACCATGAAAACCCGCTTTTAAGCCAACATAATAGTCTTTATCCGTTTGAGCGAGTAAATCTACTGGTTTTTTGCTGATAAATGAGACAACGCCACCTATCGCATTACTTCCATAGGTGCTTGATACTGGGCCTCTTAATATTTCTACTTGTTGAACAAGGTCGATATCAATAAAATTACGGCCAGAATTTGAGTAGCTGCCAACGCCAAACTGATCGGCAACCGGTATTCCGTCAATTTCAGTCGCAACTCGATTTCCACCAATACCGCGAATGTTAAATCCAGAAAGACCAAATCGAGTTCCAGAACTTTCTATGCTGATGCCTGCTTGATATCTCACTAAATCAGCGATGTCATGAACAAGTTGCTTATCTATTACATCCCGACTAATGACCGATGCCGCGCCAAACACATCACCAATTGGACGTGGCACTTTACCTAAGATAACAATGGTTTCCCCTTCTGTATCTTTGCTTTCTTGATTTAACTTGTTCTCTTCAGCAAGAGAATTTATTGCAATCGTCGACGCAAAAACTGCGAGAAATAGTTTGTTGTATTTCACTATTTGATCCTTAAATTTCTAAATAGAAATGAGTGTTGAGATTTTGATTAATTTACTGGAGTATTTTAGTCGGGTATTGGAAGGAAGATCTTGATCCTGATCATTAAAAATCAGCTCATATAATTCTTAGATTACGATAATAACGCCAACCATTTCAGGGTGAGGGCCGCACCGATAAGGGTAGCGACCAGGTTTAATAAATTGCTTTTCTAGTTTGTCGCCGGGAAACATATATTCAGACTCTTCTTCGCCTTGTTGTTCAAACCAAACACTATGGTATTGTCGCTTTTCTACATTAATCCATTGAATGGTTTGGCCTACTTTTATTTCAATCGTTTGCGGAATAAATTTATACTTAAGTATCTTAACTTCTACCGGAGCGAGATTTTTATCCGAGACTTTAATAGGTTCTAGTGTGGTACAGCTATTGATAGAGAATAATCCAAAAGCGAGTACTAAAAAGAGGTTGTGTTTTGTCATTTGGATCTCTATTTTTTAATTCTTCTTATGCCAAATAATTTGAACTGGAAAGAGTTTTCATTCTTTCCAGTTCAAAATCATATAAACGTTTATTGTTTTTTTGCGTTTAACTCAACAGCATCATTATCAAAACCCAACTTATAACCTAAAGATACATGATGGAATCTAGAGTTTGAGTAATCATCATGGATAGCAAAACCGAAGTTGTATACCTGATCTAAAGCTAAATCAATATCACCTGCTTTATCCGAAATGAGTTTTCGTTTTAAAACAACTGACCATTTACCAGATTTTAAAACCGCATCAAACGCAGCGCCTTGACCACCATGCATTTTGCGTTCAGCTAAAATATCGCCATCTTCAACACTTTTATCGCCAGATTTGTATCGAATAATATCCATAAAATGCTCATTACTCATCTCATCTGATAGCTCTTTTTCAGTAATTAATTTGTTCCACCCGCCACGTTTTTTGCCTCGTCTACCTTTGATCTCAAGTTTACTTCGGCTTTCTTTTATATATTTTGTCACGCCATTTTTCAGATCAATTTGAGAATTAAACTCACTATCATTTAAAACTGATTGTTCCGGAGCATCAGGCATGCCTTTAGCATCATGATGACAAGCTCCCCAACAACCTGAACGGTCGGCAAACTCAACTTTATCCGTAGAAAACATAACCGCTAGTTTAACGGGATTTTTAGGATCCATTTTTCCACCATCAGCAAACGCAACAGGAACATGTTTTGTATCTGACCATGAAAATTTCATATATAGATATTCGCCATCATGTGTCGTTTGAACTTTAACAGCAATACTGCCTCGCTTACCCGGAATAGGTGTGGTTTCTGCTTTTTCGCCAGTCACCATTTTTTCGCCCATCTCAGCAGTTTCATTATCATGACAAGTCACACATCGATCTCCGCCTTTATCAAAAGGCCTGGCTCCACCGTGATCTCGGCCATTTAATACCCATTCGATAGACGTCTGACCGGGATAGAAAATAGTAATATCTCTCCTAGATGCATTCTTCCAATTTACTTGAATATTACTTTTTTGAGCTGGTTTAGCATTGTTAGACTTAATAGTTTTGGAGTTCTTATTCTGAGATTTATACTGTTCTAATGCTTCTTGAACCGCTTCTTCAACTCTTAATGCCTCTTCTTTTTCTGCTTTTTCCTGATCGTCTTGCAGCTTTTGCTTTGCTTCTTCTTCCTGTTTTGCAACCAATTCTAGTCCATCTAAATACATTTGAGGGACTTCTCTAACAAATTCAGGATTAGGTGCTTCCAATTCTTCTAACTCTTCATCGGTTAACATATGGCGTACATTGTTGTGAGCAATCCCTTTATGACAATCAATACAAGTTTGTCCATTTTTAAAGGCATTCAAATGTTGATTTCTGGCTCGCGGCTTTTGAAACTGAGGCGCCATAGATTCAAAATTATGGCAGTTTCGACATTCTCGTGAATCAGTTTCTTTCATTGTTTTCCAAACGCGTTTAGCCATTGCTAGCCTGTGTTCTTCAAATTTTTCAGGTGTATCAATGGTTCCCAACGCTTTATGGTACAGCTCATTACTCGCTTGAATTTTTCGAGCCATTTTGTGTATCCAAGGATCTGGCACATGACAATCGGGACAACCTGCTCTTACACCGGTTCGATTAGTGTAGTGAATCGTTGGTTTATATTCTTCGTAAACATTATTTTCCATTTCATGGCAACTAATACAAAATTCCATTGTGTTGGTTGCTTCCATCGCAGTGTTAAACCCACCCCAAAAAATAATTCCAGCAATAAAAAATACTCCTCCAGCAGCGACCGTTACGCCCATCAGTATTTTTCGTTTAAGAATTCTTTGAACAAATGATTCTTTTTGTGTCATTTTTCGCCCCTCCAGGCAACGGTTTTTGCTAGGAACTTGTCCGAGCCCGTTTTATTGTACAAACTATAAATAGATTAAGAGTTTAAGCTTTTTTGGTGACTGCCAAGCTCAAACTCTTAGTCTACTAATATTGATTAAAATTAGGGTTGTAGAAAAAGAGCCTAGCTTTCACTAAGCTCTAGTTTTTTGAAAAAGCTCTTATGTCTTATGATGCATTCTGTTGTAGACATTGAACTTACCGGTTGGTGTAGTCAGCCCTTTAATTCGCTTAATCTCTTTAAGAGTTTTTGCGTCATAAACAACGATTTCACCAGTCGGGTTTTTGTTATCGGTACGATTCCATACTGATACCCATACTTCCGTTCCACCTTTATTAAACTCCATATGAAGTGCCACTTTACCTTTTTCTTCAGTGACTCTGATGGTCTTAACAATTTCATGAGTTTTCTTATCAAAAACCTGCACGCTTTGCTGAATTTCTGCTTCTGGATGCTTCAACTGATCAGCCCACACATATTGTGAGTTCTCATGAGTTCTGATAAAGGCGCCAGCACCGTCAGTTTCAACTTCGTAGCACATTTTCCAAGCTTGATCAGGATGGCCGATTGGATCATTACCCCAAACCGATACTAAACCGACACCTAAATGCGTTGTTCCACCTACAGGACCACACTTTGCATCTACCCAGTTTGCACCAGGACCCGGATGAGGGAGTTTATCCACTTCAATCATTTTTTCTAACTTACGTTCTTTAGTATCAATGACTACCATTTTGTTTGAAGCGTTAGCTGCAATTTGGAAATAACGTCCCGTTGGATCAAAGAAGCCATCGTGTAAGAATTTAGCAGAATCAATTTGATCGATGCGTAAATTGGCGATGTCTGAATAATCAACTTGCCACATTTGACCTAACTCTTTAGCTGCCACTATAAATGTGGATTCATTAGGTGTTGTATAAATTGCAGCAACACGAGATTCATTAACATACTCGCCATCTACATTTACACCACGAGTAGACACTACTTTTAATGGTTCAAGTGTTTCTGCATCCATAATGACGAAGTGCGGAGGCCAATAACCGCCCGCAATCACATATTTTCCATCGCCAGATACTGCGATATCTCGTGCGTCATAAGCCATACGTGTTTCAGCGACTAACATTTTGTCTGGAGTTTGCCATAGATCAATTTTGTTAACTTTTCCGTCACGTCCAATGGTGTACCAAAAACGTCCAACCGCATCTTTTGGATGCTCCGTTGAGTGGTGCTCTGTACCTTTGATTACATGTACCGCATAACCTGTATCAAGGTGAGCGATGATTTTTTTAGTATCACCATCAATAATCGCTGCTTTACCAGCATCGCGCTCAATAACAACAAAGAAGTTTTCCCAATTCAGACCATGAAGTGGCTTTTTAGGATAATCTTTTAACGCAACAAATTGCTTTGTAGCATCTTTCATCTTTTGCAATGACATTTCTGGTGGAATAGGTGGTTCCATTTGAATGTAGGTCGAAACCATTCGAATTTCATCTTTTGAGAAGATGTCATCAAAATTGTTCATGCCACCTTCAGTTCCCCAGGTGATAATCTTTTCTAATCTTGCTTGGCCTTTTTTTAGTGTATTTTTAGGTTCTAAGTTTTTTCCGGTAGCACCTTTACGCAAAACACCATGACAACCTGCACAACGTTGAAAATAGAGTGTTTTAGCCTTTTCGAATTCTGCCTCGGATAAAGTGGGTTCAGCTGCAGTTGCATTCATTATAAAACTTGATGCAAACAGACCAGCTGTTAGGCCCAATACAGAGAGGCCTACTTTTGCCTTTTTCATATATTTTTCCTCATTTGTTTGAAATATTATTTTGAGGTTTTCGAAAATAAGATCGACTAACTCAATTCGAATATTACGCTTAACAAATAAAATAAAACTGATCGAGATCAATAAAGAAAGGGCTATAAAACCACTATATTTTTAGGGGTTAAAACTAAAATAAGAGTTTAAATAATAATGAGAATTATTTGCATTAAACGATAACACTCTAACCGTTTTAACAGTTAAAGCTTTAACAGAAATTTAGGGTTTTATGAGTTCGGCTTTAAATACATTAAGTAACCATTAGACCCACAACTTTCCAAAAACAGGGTAAATGTAAGCCTGTTTATTACTCGCTTTTATTAAAGCGAAAACGCCAAATAAAATAAGTACAGAATGAATACATGTAAAGTAGATAATCAGCCACATCCACGTATAAACTGAATCAAATTGACCAAATAATAGTATTAACCCACTAACCATAACTAGTAGCAACCCGGCAACAATATTGGCTAAAAAAGATTGCCTATAATGCTGTATCGCAAGAATGTTATCTGTGACGCGGATTTTTTGATATAGAAACACCAAGATCACAAATGAAATTATCGGTAGGAATGTAATATTGGTTAAAAATAATATATGCGCCATTGTGGACTTGTTTTTCTCGGCTAATTTCATTTAATTAATCTCTTTAAAGAATTTGCAACTGTTTTTACCATTTGTTCTTATATACCCATCCTGCATCTTGAAGTCGGATGGGTATAAATACGTACTATCTAAATTATAAATGAACCATTATAAGCTTGTTATGATCTAACAACGTGATTAAGCATATCTCTTAGAATTGATTTAGCTTAAAATGGCATCCCACTAAAAGTACGTTGGATTAAAAATCAACTTTTATGAAGAATGTTAAACTAAAAATACTCGATCCAAGGATCGGAAAAGAATTTCCACTACCCGCCTATGCAACAGATGGCTCAGCAGGGATGGATTTAAGAGCTTGTATCGATGAAACTATCCAATTAAAGCCAGGTCAAACAAAATTGATTCCAACCGGGTTATCTATTTATATAGGCGACCCTACTATTGCCGCCACTATTCTTCCTCGATCTGGACTTGGACACAAGCATGGTATTGTTCTTGGAAATCTTGTTGGATTAATTGACTCAGACTATCAAGGACAACTTTTTATCTCTTGCTGGAATCGTGGTGATAAAGTTTTTGATATTGAACCAGGCGAAAGAGTTGCTCAACTAGTTTTTATACCAGTTATACAAGTTGGTTTTGATATCGTCGAAAGTTTTGACAATAGTGAACGTGGCGAAGGTGGTTTTGGGCATTCAGGTCGAAGTTAAGTTTTAAGTATCTGGTTAGATTTAAAAAACCTGACCAGACTTTAAGTAACTCGTTTAGACAAAGTAGAAAATAAAAATGACGATATTGCATTAAGAGAGTTCAAATACGTTTCTAGATTTCAATTCTCCCATTCTATTTTCATCTTCAAAACAAACACCATGCATTCTTTCTACAATATCTTCGTTAACCGAACCCCATAAGTAATAACTATGTTCGGTCATACCGCCGACGATATTTGAACAATCTACTTGATAAATTTTATTATGTAAATGCTCTGGCCGAGCTGCTCCAGCATGACCTAATCGTTCGGAGTTACCTTTGGTATAGTCAGAAATATACATTGCAACATCACCTCGATTGTAATAAATGTTGAGGCTACGGCATAATTCATGTGCATTTTGCATCGGTTCTGATTTCTCTAAGACGTTGTCTGACACATCTGGCGCACACATAAATATATTCTTAAATAACCGCGGTAGAGATCGCTGATTAGTATTTTCTTTAAGTGAAGCCAGTGCATTTTCAAAAACAAAATTACCCATTGAATGACATAGTAAATGCAATTCCTGACCACATTCCTTTAGAGACGGATCAAGTTTAAGTTTGGAAACTATTTGTTTAGGTCTTAAAGTCATTAAAAAATCACGAAGCTTTAAAAAACCACGGGCCACCGCAATGCCTGAATCAGTTGCGTCTTGACGATCAGATGAGTAAGCCCTATCTTTCATCATTTCACCATTTGATGGCCAACTAAAAAGAAAAACCGTAACAGATTTATCACTATTTTTCTGATGAATACTTTCTCTGTTAAGCATTAACTCTAATGCCATTGCAGATCCAACCGCCTCCCACCAATCAACATTAAAGCCGTGAATGTTAATCATGATATCTTGCTTTTCATCCATCACTTTTTTTAGATCTTTAAAAAGCTCTGTCGATGCAAGTTTATCGATACTTACATCACTTTTGCCACCAGCAGTAATATCTTTATAGGCTTTAATTTTGCCTTGTTTTTTAGCTAGCTTAGTTAAATAAGCGGATAACCCAATGCCATCACCAATTCGACTGTGTTTAGCTTTTGTAAGATATTCAGTATCGATAATTTTTTTATCAACATTAAGTTCAACCTTACCAAACCTTAAATTGCTATTACGATCTGAGCTAAAATTTTTTCCATAACCATCTGGTTTCCAGCGATTGTTTCCTTGATGATTCCGATTTGTTGCGTAATAGAGAGTGATTATCATTTGAGCTGGTATTTTTAGATTATTTTCTACGGTTATACACTTGATAAGAAGCAGAATCAAATCTCAAATTGCAATCTAAAATTTTAACGATTTGATCCTTTTTACCCCAGACATAAAAAAACGACCCGAAGGTCGTTTTTTTTAATCAATCATTTCTTAAAATTTAAGATATTAAACACGTTCAAAAACAGTCGCAA
>JQIA01002304.1_pt1 | contig 10238 bp, 8 predicted proteins | sample 811431 | NCBI WGS metagenome assembly JQIA01 (sample SAMN02998118, study PRJNA258478) | marine sediment metagenome | biome: marine; feature: seafloor; material: sediment; isolation source: oil-polluted sediment collected from 3 locations (0.5 km, 0.7 km and 0.9 km)... | place: USA: Gulf of Mexico ... | reverse complement strand
TAGGCAATTATTTTGAATCTAGAGAGTTAAGCCGAGAATAGATAGTTACTGATAAAAAGTTGAAATTGTTCAGTTTTCAATATAATTGTCGTTAAATAGCGGAACTATTTAAGTGTCAAATTAGGTAAAAAACTGCCTTAAAAAATTTTTTCGTCTATAGAAAACTTTTTTTTGAAACAAATTAAGAAACTTGGGCATTGTGATGAACTTATCCAGTAAGTAAATTAATAAGTTTTTGTTTGTCCTCAAAATATTCAGGAGATTCATCAAATAATAATTTTATTTTTTTATGAGCATATAAAACAGTTGTGTGATCTCTACCACCAAAAGCTTCACCAATTTCTGGTAAACTTTTATCTGTTAATTCTTTACTTAAATACATGGCCATTTGTCGAGGTCTAGCTAGAGAACGTGTTCTTTTTTTAGAAAGCAGATCCGATAGTTTTATATTATAATAGTTTGCAGTTTGTTTTTGTATATTATCAATTGTAATATGACGATGATATACGTTAAAAAGTTCCTTTAAGGTTTGCTTGGTAAACTCTAAAGAAATATCGACGTGTCTAAAACTGGCATTTGCCCAAAGAGTATTTAGAGCACCTTCTAATTCTCTTACATTAGATTTAATTTTTTTAGCAATAAAGTAAGCCACATCATCGGCCAAATTAAAACCTTGTTGGATCGCCTTTTTTTGAAGAATAGCAACCCTTGTTTCAAAATCCGGAGGGTCAATACATACACTTAAGCCCCACCCCAAACGAGACTTTAATCTTGATTCTAGCCCATTGACTTCCTTAGGAAATTTATCACAAGTAATAATAACACGTTGTTTGCACTCTAACAATGTGTTGAAAGTATGAAAAAATTCTTCCTGAGTTCTATCTTTTCCAGCAAAAAACTGAATATCATCAATGAGTAACGCAGAGACAGAACGGTATTGTTTTTTAAAATCAGTGATTGTATTTGTTCTTAAGGCATTGATCATGCCATTAACAAATTGCTCAGAGTGAACATAACTAACAATAGCTTTAGGATCTTTTTCTAAAATCTTATTACCAATGGCATGTAATAAGTGAGTTTTACCTAGTCCTGTACTGCCATAAAGTAATAAAGGATTAAATTGTGTTAATGGTTCTTGTGCAACTTGAAGAGCTGCAACCATAGCAATGGTATTTGAACTACCTTCAATGAAATTATCAAAAGTGAAGCGATTATCAATATTTGTAGGTAATCGATTAATGTGTAAATTATCATTTAGTGATATTTTAGGAGAATTAACAATGTTTTGTTGAGGTAGTTTAACAACAACTTCATAATCCTTGTTTGAAATATCTTTAAGAGCAAGTTTAATAAGTGATAAATAATCCGTTATAATTTTATCAATAATGATATCATTTGGAGCAATAAGTTTGATAGCTGTTAGGCTTTCTTCTACTTGTAAAGGCTTTAACCATATGTTAATGTCATTAACAGATAATTCTGATTCTAATCGTTTTAAGCATTTACCCCAAATCATATTATTAAATTATTAGTTAACCATTAAAAAAGAGGCTATTATACGCAAACACTAAAATAAAGAGAGAAGAAAGGTAGAATTAAACTAAGAAAGTAATAAAATTGTTGATAAAGTTGTTAAAAATGAGTATCCTAGCGAACCTTTTTTAAGGAAGCCTTTAACTTTTAGGTTGAAAAGCTTTTTAAAAAAGAATTTGAATTCAAAATAATTAAGTACAAAGGTGTATCATGAAAAGAACTTTTCAACCAAGCAATTTAAAACGTGCAAGAACGCATGGCTTTAGAGCACGTATGAAAACTAAAGGTGGAAGAGCAGTTATCAATGCCAGAAGAGCTAAAGGCAGACATAGATTAACTGTTAAACACTAAAATTAGTTTTTAAAGAATAAACACATTGGCTGGCTTACCAAAAAATGTTAGGTTGCTTAATAAAGCAGACTATAATGCAGTTTTTGAGAAGTCAGTCAAGGTTTCTAATTCTTTATTCCTCATTTTAATTCACAAAACTTCTAATCCTTACTCTCGTTTGGGTTTAGTCATTTCCAAAAAAGTTGATAAAAGAGCTGTTCAAAGAAACAGAATTAAACGCATTGTAAGAGAATCATTTCGAAACACAGGTTTTGAAACTCACTGTGATTATGCTGTATTAGCCAGAGGAAAAATTACAAGTTTAGCAAACAAAGAAATATTCGAATCAATTAATAAATTGTGGATCCAAGCACAAAATAAAGTTAAAACGATCAGGAAAAAAAATGAATAATCCAAAAAACATGCTACTTATAGCATTAATTTTTTTAGGCTTTCTATTATATGGAGAATGGCAAAAAGATTATGCACAGAAACCAGTTCTGATAGAAAACAATCCTAATCAAAGTTTACAGGAAAACATCCCTTCAGAAAGTACAGATATTCCACAATCTGTTGTAAATATCGGGGAAGATATTCCTGAAATTTCATCACAGGCACCTCAAATCAGAAAAGCAGAAATCATAAAAAATAATAAAAAATCAGGATCAATTATTACGGTTACTACCAATGTATTAAAACTTGAATTTGATACGATTGGTGCATCAGTAGTTTATGCTGAACTTTTAAATTATCCAGTTAGTAAAAACTCAAAAGACAATATAATATTGTTAAATAGAAATTCTGAAAATCCATACTATGCACAGTCTGGTGTTTTAAGTACACAACAAAGATTTGTCCATACGGATAACTATCAAGCAGAAAAGAAGAGTTATTCCATCACTTCTGGCAAGATTGAAGTGCCTTTTACAATAGAAAAAAACGGTATTAAATTAACGAAAAAATACACAATAGATGCAGATTCTTATCTTATTGAATTAACAGATTCAATTCAAAATAACAGCAATTCTGTCTGGCAAGGACAACAATACAAACAGCTACAAAGAACAAATGCGTGGTTAAATTATGAGCCTTCATTTACAGATACTGATCGTATGTCATTTAAAGGAGCATCTTACTTTGAACCTAGTGATGGCTATAATCAGTTAGAATTTGATGACTTTGACGAAGATAAGATCAATATAAAATTACAAACAAATGCATGGATTGCAATGGATCAACATTATTTCTTTGCTAGTTTTATTCTTAATGATAAACAAACAAATATTGTTAGCCAGCATCTACCAAAATCTAAAACTCCTTATATAATACGAGCAACATCTGGATTTAGTGAAGCACAAGCAGGATCAAGTGTAGATCTTTCAACAAAACTGTATATTGGTCCAAAGATTCAAGAACATCTTCCAGAAATAGCTAAAGGCTTAGATTTAACAGTAGATTATGGTGTTTTTACTGCCATATCAAAACCTTTGTTCTGGGTACTAAATCACATACATAATATAGTAGGAAATTGGGGTTGGTCGATTATTTTGTTAACCATACTAATAAAACTATTATTTTTTAAATTGACAGAAAAACAATACAATTCAATGGCCCGTATGCGTAAATTACAACCGCGTATTAAGACATTAAAAGACAGACATAAAGACAATAAACAAAAGTTCAACGAAGAAATGATGAAGCTTTATAAAAAGGAAAAAGTAAATCCAATGGGAGGCTGTTTGCCTATGTTGGTACAAATTCCTGTATTTATTGCTCTGTATTGGGTATTGCTAGAATCAGTTGAATTGCGTCAAGCACCATTTATGTTATGGTTACAAGATTTGAGTTCACCTGATCCATATTTTATCTTACCAGCCATTAATGCCTTTGCAATGTTCATGACACAGAAGTTATCACCTACGCCGGGTATGGATCCAATGCAAGCAAAAATAATGAAATTTATGCCTATTGGATTTTCTGTGATGTTTGCTTTCTTCCAATCAGGGTTGGTTTTGTATTGGGCAGTAAACAGTTCTTTATCATTGTTGCAACAATGGATTATTACAAAAAGAATCGATGCACAAGGCTAGCCTGAATATTTCTAAAATAATTAAGGTGCGTGTTGTAAACGTAACAAAATAGAGTTAACACCATGTTATTTAAAGATATAGCACTACATATGTGCAAATTGTATGAAATATTCTGGTTAAAGGTCAAAATAAAATGAAACAATATGATACCATCGCTGCCATTGCAACTGCACCTGGAGTTGGTGGTGTTGGTATCATACGAATATCAGGTGACAAAGCACTAGATATTTGCCAATCACTGTGTCTAGTTAAACCCACTCCAAGAAAAGCTACATTTAGCCGATTTGTTTATAACAATGAATTAATTGATGAAGGCATAATTCTCTATTTTCCTAATCCTCATTCTTTTACTGGAGAAGATGTCATTGAACTACAGGCCCATGGAGGGCCAGTAGTTTTAAATATGTTGTTACAAACCGTTATAAGTTTAGGTGCACGTATGGCAATGGCTGGTGAGTTTTCTCAACGTGCTTTTTTAAATGATAAAATAGATTTGGTTCAAGCAGAAGCGATTGCAGACTTAATTAGCTCATCAACTGAACAAGCGGCAAAAGCAGCACAAAGATCATTACAAGGTGAATTTTCAAAAAAAATAAGTAATTTATTAAAACAATTGATAGCGCTAAGGGTTTGGATTGAGGCAGCTATTGACTTTCCTGAAGAAGAAATAGATTTTTTAGCAGATAAGCAACAACAAAATAAAATGCAACTATTGCATCAAAGTCTAAAAGATTTATTAGCGCAAGCACAACAAGGAGAGCTATTAAACAAGGGTGTGGTTGTTGGAATTATAGGCCAACCTAATGTTGGAAAGTCATCGTTGTTAAACTTATTTACTCAAAATGAAACAGCCATAGTTTCTGATGTGGCAGGCACTACACGTGATGTTGTTAAAGAGAACATTAACATTGAAGGTATTCCTGTTACCATAATTGATACCGCAGGCATTCATATAACAGAAGATAAAATAGAACAAGAAGGTATAAAAAGGGCCAAACAAATTCTTCAACAAGCTGATATTATATTAAAAGTTATTGATGTATCAAATGACATTGATGTTCAAACTAATAATTTATCAGGTTTACCATTCAATAAGAGAACATTGGTACTATTTAATAAAGCAGATATTAGTAATAACGAACTTAACTTAACAGAAAATGAAATTCTAATTTCAGCTAAAACTGGTGAAGGGTTTAAACAACTTGAACAAAAGATATTGCATATGATTAACAAAAAAACTGAAACAGAAACCAGTTTTTCAGCAAGATCACGACACATATCACAGTTAAAAAATACTTTAGAAAATATTAGCATAGCCGAGAATAATTTTATTAACAATCAGGCTGGAGAATTGGTAGCTGAAGATTTGCGTCAAGCTCAAGAAAGCTTGAGTCAAATTACGGGTGACTTTAGCAGTGATGATTTGTTGGGTGAGATTTTTTCATCATTTTGTATAGGAAAATAACAAGTAAATGAACAGTATAGAAAACAAAAAAATATTACTAACAGGTGCTTGTGGAGGGTTGGGGTCATCTTTGGCTTTGGCACTTTGTAAACAAAAGGCAGATGTCATCGTATCAGATAAAAATCCACGTTCACTTAATATACTATGTGATAAAATAGTAAATCAAGGCGGAAAAGAACCCATGGTTTTACCCATGGACTTGGTTGGAGCAACGCCCAATGACTTTAATAAACTGGCAGAAAATATTGAAGAAAATATAGGTTCATTAGATACCTTAATTCACACAGCAGCAGAATTTAGTGGCTTAACTGAGTTTGTACATTATGAAGCCACTCGCTGGTTAAAAGAAATGCAAATAAATCTTAATTCTCCAATATTTCTCACACAAGCACTTATTCCATTGTTAAAAAAAACAAAAGGCACTATTCTGTTTACTCTGGAAAATATGAAAACAATAGAAAAAGCTTATTGGGGCGCATATGGAACGACCAAAGCAGCACTAGAACACTTTGCAAAATCATTAAAACAAGAGTTAGAAGAAACTGAAGTAATGGTTCATACCATAACACCACAACCCATGAAGACCCAATTAAGGGCTAAAGGTTGGCCAGCAGAAGACACAGGGCACTTAGTTTTACCAGAACAAGTAGTTGAAGAATATTTAAAGAAAATTTAAAGGGTGCAGTTATTCGCATAGTATGAGGCGAATGGCTGTCCAAATTTAGTTTTTAAAGAGCAGACCTTCTATTCTCGGACAAGCTCTGAATGGCAATGATCTATATTTAAAAAGTGGCTTAGCGCAAGCTGGAGTTACATATGTGCAATAAGCCAAGCTCTTGCAGCGGTCCACAAACGATTTACGCTGCGAGCAGATATTTCTAAAGCTAAAGCAGTCTCATCTACAGTTAAGCCAGAAAAATAACGTAGTTTTACTACACAAGCCATGTTTTCATCTTTTATTTCAAGTTGGGATAAAGCACGATCAAGGTCTAATATATTGGCATTAAATGTATCCACTTCGTTTATAATGATATCAAGGTTGTTAGAGTGTATTGCATTGGCACCATGTTTAACAGTGAGTTTTTTTCTAGCAGATTCAATTAATATTCGGCGCATAGATTCAGCGGCAGCAGCAAAAAAATGTCTGCGCGATTGCCACTGTAGATTAGGTTCATTAACCAACCTTAAATAGGCTTCATGAACCAAAGCAGTGGGCGTTAATGTATGGTTAGATCTCTCAGAAACCATTTTATATTGCGCTATTACCTTGAGTTCAGAATAAACCAGTGATAACAATTGATTGTTTTTGTTATCGTTAGTTATATCATCACGAATAAGTAACTTTGTTATGGCACTGGCTGCTTGTGAATATTCAGACATTTCACTATTTTAGCAAAGAAAATAAAAATATGACATAATGAAGGGATGAATTCTAAACAAAACAAATGGGATGTTCTATGGGAACTGTTTGATAAATTAACAAATAGTCCAAGAAAAACACACCGAGAAATTTTATCAAAAGAACAAGTAAGTGATGAAATAAAAAAAGAATTGGAACAATTGTTAGATGCCCATTATTCACAATCAACTGTTTTAGATAAACAACCAGAATGGCAGAGTGACTTTAATCAAGCCTTTGAACCTCCAATAAAAATAAACGGATATAAGATTGAAGAAAAACTAGGTTCTGGAGGTATGGGAGATGTCTATTTAGCCAGTAAAGCCGAAGAAGGTTTTACCAGAAAAGTAGCGATTAAATTTGCTACAATTGGTCGATATTCCAAACATGTATTAAATAGTTTTAATACAGAACTAGAAGTACTTCTGTCATTAAACCATTCTAATATAGAACGTCTATATGACGGAGGAATTACCCAAGACAATGTCCCTTTTTTAATAGTAGAACACATAGATGGACTTCATATTGATGAGCATTGTGAAAAAAACAAATTAAATTTAAAACAACGTTTGTTGATTTTTCAAAAAGTTTGTGGTGCTGTTGATGCGGTACACCGCTCACTGATAATACACCGTGATATAAAATCTGGTAATATCATGGTTGGTAAGGATGGAGAACCAAAGTTATTAGATTTTGGATTGGCTAAACTTAATGCAGAGGACAAAGAACAAAAACAATCCACAAAATCAGGACAAATGATGACACTGGCATATGCCAGCCCTGAACAAATAAACGGGGAAAGAGTAAATACGACAAGCGATATATATTCCTTAGGCATATTACTGTACTATCTTATAGCAGGAAAACTGCCATATAAAATTAAGCCAAATAACTTTTCAGCTTCAATTAAATCTATTACTGAACAACAAACAAAGCTAGCTAGTAAAAACACAGAAAAAAATTCTGAAATATATAAGACTGAGCCCAAGTTATCAAAAAAACTTACAGGCGATTTAGAGCAAATTGTTGCAAAAGCAATTAGTAAAAAACCGGAGCAAAGGTACTTGTCTGCGACACAATTTTCAGGTGACATTGAAAATTTTTTAAATAACAGGCCTGTGGTAGCTAAGAAAGATTCTGTACTTTATCGTTTTGGTAAATTTGTACAAAGACACAAAACAGGTGTTTCTTTAAGTACAGCGGCTGTATTATCTTTGATTTTGCTTTCGATAAACTTATACATTCAATCATCACACTTAAAACAATCTTTAATTGAAATTAACCAAGAACAAAAAAGAGTGCTGCAAGTGACAGATTTCTTAAAAAGCATTTTTAAAATTTCAGACCCTTTGTTAACAGACAGAAAAATAGTAGAAGTAAAGCAACTATTGGATTATTCAAGCAAACAACTAGAGGCTCAGTTTAATGATGAAAAACAGACCAAGGCAACATTGTATTTAACCTTAGGCAATGTCTATTTAAACATGAGCGACCTTACACAAGCAGAAGCCATGTTTTCAAAAGCCTTATTAATATTTACTGGTATAAAAGATACTAAAGGCAAACGTCATGTAGAATTAGCGCAGGTTCGTTTGCTTCAACAACAAGGAAAAATACAGCAGGCACAAATCTTAGTGACAGGGTTATACAAAAACGTGACACAAACAGAAGATCTTTTAGTTGAAGCTGAAATAGAAGTATTATATGGGCAAAACTTGTATAAATTAGGTCAATTAAAACAAGCAGAGCAAATACTGAAGTCGGCTTTAAATAAGCGGCTTTTAGTGTTTGGGAAAGAACATGAGTTAGTGGTTAACATCTATTTATTGTTGGGCAATGTATATTGGCGTTTAGGGGAATTTGAAAAAGTTAAAAGACATTACCAGAAAGCCCATTCGATTAATCAAAAATTGTATGGTAACAAAAACCATAAAACATTAAAAAGTCGTTCTTCTCTTGGTGTTCTTGCTTACGCACAAGGAGACCATGAAACTGCATTAGAGTATTTGAGTTTTGTAGCAAACGCTAGATTAGAAAAATTAGGAAAACAGCATATATTAACTGCAGAAGCTTTTAATAGACTTGGAGCGATATATTATGAAACAGGTAATTATGTATTGGCACAAAAAAAACTAATTTTGGCAAAAGAAACATATATAAATCTTGGTTTGAACCAAAGTCTAAAGTATGCAAAGACACTTAATAATTTAGGCTTAGTAGAAAGACAAAACAGACAATATAAACAAGCGCAACAAACATTTATAGAAGCGAAAAAAATTGAAATAAGTGTACTTGGAGAACAACATGAAGATGTTGCAAGTATGCACAATAATTTAGGAATGGTAGCAGCCGATTTAGGCGAAATTAATAAAGCTTTGATTCTTTTTAAAAAGGCTTATACAGTGATACACAATAAAAGTGGAGATGATAATGTAAATCTGGCATTTTCTATGACCAATATTGGTAGAATGTATTTACAAAAAGAAAACCTACAAAAAGCACAAACCTGGGTTGACAAAGCACTTAAATTAAGATTAAAAAAACTTGGAAAAGAAAACCTATATTACATAGAAACATTGTCCGCTTCAGCTGAAATTGATTTACAAAAAAAGCAATTAGATATAGCAAACCAAAAACTAAATCAAGTATTGTTGGTTCGGGAAACAAAACTGCCAAAGAATGATTGGCGAATTGCTGAAGCTAAAGCGTTATATTCTTTGACTGAATTAGAAACAAATGAAAATGCAATAAAGTCATTTATATGTAACTATAAATTGGTTACTGAAAAACTAGGTAAGTCCCATTATCGTGTGCAGATGTTGGAGCAAAAACAACAAAAATTTAATATCTCACAAAAATCACTGATTCAACAAAATACAGAAACTTGTCAAATTATAAACAAACAAAAACAACAGATTCTATAGATATTCGTTGAAGAACTAAGCTGAAAAACTTGATTTAAAATAAGCACTAAAACAATTACAGGTAAAAACCTTATATTATTAACTTCTAATGTTGCTTAATGCTATCTATCCTTATATAATGCACCCGCTTTTAACGAGGGCAATTGTTTTTGGCAGGTATAAAAAAGATATTTTTTAATAACAAAGGCAATTAAATATGACACAACAACCGTCGTTATCTGATGTAAAAAAGGTTGTATTTTTATTACCAGTTTGGCAACTCTTGATTGGCGTAATGATTGCAATTGTTTTTTTTCTGTTGAATGGATTAACAGCGGCTATTGCTGGGTTTTTTGGAGCCAGTATTAGTTTTGCAGGAAGCATAGTATTTGCATTCGTGGTTTTTGGTTTTAGAGACCAGTCAGCACAAAATATAATGCGACAAATGTTTAGAGCAGAGGCTTTTAAGATATTAACCATTGGATTGATGTTTTATTTTGCTTTTGCAGTACTGGCAC
>JQIA01002303.1_pt1 | contig 10242 bp, 7 predicted proteins | sample 811431 | NCBI WGS metagenome assembly JQIA01 (sample SAMN02998118, study PRJNA258478) | marine sediment metagenome | biome: marine; feature: seafloor; material: sediment; isolation source: oil-polluted sediment collected from 3 locations (0.5 km, 0.7 km and 0.9 km)... | place: USA: Gulf of Mexico ... | reverse complement strand
TATTAAATTTAGATCATCAAGGTATGCGTGAATACTTTGCTGAAATCGGCGAGAAGCCATTTCGTGCTGATCAAATAATGAAATGGATTTATCATTTTGGGTACTCAGATTTCGAGCAAATGACCAATATAAATAAAAAACTTAGGGAAAAGTTACAGCGAAACTGTGAAATTAAGGCGCCTGAAATTTCACAAAAGCAAGTTTCAAAAGATGGTACGATTAAATATGCGCTTGTTTTAGAAGGCGGTCAAGAAGTTGAAACGGTGTGGATTCCTGAAAATGATCGTGCGACTTTGTGTGTTTCTTCTCAAGTAGGCTGTGCTCTAGAATGTACTTTTTGTGCAACAGCTCAACAAGGCTTTAACCGTAATTTGTCAATGTCTGAAATTATCGGGCAAGTATGGCGCGTTGCAAATGATATTGGTGCTACGCGTATCACTGGTAAAAGACCAATAACTAATATCGTGATGATGGGAATGGGTGAGCCGTTGCTCAACATGAAAAACTTAATACCATCACTTGATACCATGCTCAATGATTTAGGTTACGGTTTGTCTAAACGTCGAGTTACAGTAAGCACTTCAGGTGTTGTTCCTGCACTTGACATGCTAAAAGAAAAAATTGACTGTGCCTTGGCTATTTCAGTTCATGCACCAGACAATGTTTTGCGTGATGAATTAGTGCCAATCAATAAAAAATATCCACTCGAAGAGTTTTTAGCTGCGGCAGGTCGTTATATTGATGGCTCAAAAGCGAATAAACAGGCTACCATTGAATATGTTATGTTAGATCATGTAAATGATTCCACAGAACAAGCACATGCGTTAGCTCATGTCTTAAAAGATTTACCGAGTAAAATTAATTTAATTCCGTTTAATCCCTACCCAGGTTCTCCTTATAAACGTCCGAGTAACTCTCGTATTGATCGCTTTGATAAAGTATTACAAAGTTATGGTTTAACCGTTATTACCCGTCGACCTCGTGGTGAAGATATTGATGCCGCTTGTGGTCAATTAGCTGGAGATGTTGTCGATCGAACTAAACGTACTCAAATACAACAAAATGTGCCAACAGAAAAAAAACAAATTAAAGCTGACGAAATATCGGTAAAGATAGTCTGAACGCGCTATTATCTTAAAAATAATAATAAAACGGGTTATTCATCTGCATGCACATTTACTCAAATTTAAGGGATAAATTTTTGACAAAAATACAACTGAGTAATGTTATTATTGCTTTGCTAGTTATTGTTCTGTCTGGTTGTGTTACCCAAAATTTTGAAAACGGTGAGACACCGGTGGTGATAAATCAAGCCAACAGGGATGATATGGCAGCAACGCGTATATCGTTAGGTTTAGGTTATTTGAAAATGGGCAATATGCCCCAAGCAAAACAGAATTTAGAAAAAGCGAAAAAATTTGCTCCTGAAATGGTACAAGTTTACACCGCCTTTGCTCATTATTATGAAACCGTTGCCGAACCAGATTTAACAGTAAAGGCTTATGAAAAAGCATTATCTTTAAAAGATGATGATGCAAACACCCTGAATAATTATGGTGTGTATTTATGTCGCCAAGGTCAAGTTGAGGCAGCAGAAAAACAGTTGTTGAAGGCGATAGCAGTACCTAGTTATATTTTAGTCGCAAAAAGTTATGAAAACTTATCGTCTTGTTTTTTGAAAAAAGATAACTTTGTTAAAGCTGAAGTATATTTAAGTAAAGCCATAGCGCACAATCCAAGTAGCGCTTCTACTTTATTCGAAATGGTGCGTTTACAATATGCTATGGGTGAATACAAACAAGCTAAGCAATTTGAGCAACGATTTGAAAAAGTAACCCGCCGCTTTACTCCACAATCATTAGCACTTGCTTATAAAGTTTATACTAAGCTTGAGCAAAATCGCACTGCAAAAAATTACGCTTCCATGCTCGTTAAAATGTACCCACAGTCATGGGAAGCTCAACAATATTTACTTAATGAACTTGAGTTAATAGAACCCGATAATTTAGCTAAAAGGTATCAATTAACAAAAGTTAATACAAAAGTTAAAAAGTCTAAAAAGCGTGTTATAAAGCTTTCACCCAAAAAAGCTTTACCTGTTGTAGCTGAGGTCAATATAAAGAGTCAGTCAAAGCAACCAACAGTAGTGCTAGAGAGTGTTCCTGCTAAAGTAATGCCTCCCGCATCAACAGTTGCAAGCGTTAGTGTGATCAGTGCCGCCTTGACTACTACACCAGTAGTTGAGTCTAAAACGGATACTGAAGCAGCAGTACAGGCTGAAAAAACAGCCGTACTCAAAGAAGAGGCACCGTTAGATGATATTGAAACTTCTCATGTAGCGAAAAAAGCACTACCTATTACAGCAGTAGTTGAGCCTAAAACGGATACTGGGGCAGCAGTACAAGCTCAAAACATAAGCATAGCCAAAGAAGATGCCCCGTTAAGTGATACTGAAATTTTTCATGTGGCGAAAAAGCCACTAGCCATTGTTGAAGATGCCGAAGAGAAAGCCGTAGAGTTAAAAGTTGTTGGAAAAAAAGACTTGAAACAAATAAAAAAAGAGGCGAAATTAACAGTAAAAGAGCAACCACCAAACAATAAAACTAAAAACTTTCCTGATTTTCACATCATCGAGTCAGGAGATACTTTGTATAATATCTCGGTTAAATATAATATAAAAATTAAAGCTTTGCGGAAGTGGAATAAAATCTCTAAAAATAAAAAACTTCACATCAAAGATATTATCTTTTTAGAAAACCCCAAAACGGTGAATAAATAAATGGGAAAAAAAATAATCTCTACTCAAAACTCTAAATCAGTAGATGAACTCTCAGAAGATATGGAAGTTGTTGGTCCTGGTTTGATGTTAAGTGATGCTCGAAAGAAGCTATCATTAAGTACAGAGAATGTAGCAGACAGACTGAAATTCAAAACAAACTTAGTCGAAAATATTGAACAAGATATTTTCGATCAAAAGTTACCTGCTACGTTTAATCGTGGTTATTTACGTAGCTATGCAAAACTCGTGAATATCGATGCAGATGAAGTGCTGAGTGCTTATGACTTACTTGGTGTCGCTGAAGTGCAACGTAGCGAAATGCAAAGTTTTTCCAATTTAACTGAAAAGCAAGCTGAGCATAGTCTGTTAATGTGGATTAGTTATTTCATTGTTGCCGTATTGCTTGGTTTGATGGTGTTGTGGTGGTTGCAAGAGCCAAATCAGTTGATTAATGAAAGCATTCCACAAAAACCGCAAGTTATTAATAAGAATATTGTTAATCAAAGTAAAAGTGAAGATGAGAAAAAAGTAATAGTATTACCCAAACAGGAAAATGTTCAGCCTGAAAATAAAAATAATGAGTTAAATAGTGCACAAGTAGAAAGTGATACTCAAAAGCTCTCGATTCCTTTGGTCACAGAGCAAAAAGTTCCGCATTTGGATATTATTGAGTCTAACAAACCAAGTGTAGAAGAAGCGGCCCAAGAGTCAGTCATAACGTTAAGCACGGTTGTATTTACTTTTTCAGGAGACTGCTGGGTTAATATTTATGATGCTACAGGTGAGCGTATTGCTTGGGGTGTTAAAAAGTCAGGTTATGTGATGACAGTTACAGGTAAAGCACCTTTGAAAATAACGTTAGGAAAACCTGAATTGGCATCAATTGTATTTAATGATCAACTTATTGATATGTCACAATTTAATGCGGGTAATATTGCTAAATTTACTTTGCCGTTAAGTTTATAAATTATTTGTAAAAGAAGTTTGTAATAAAATTATGTTTAAAGAATCTCCTATCATTCGCCGTAAATCTCGCCAGATCATGGTTGGTAATGTTCCTGTTGGTGGTGATGCGCCCATTACCGTACAATCCATGACAAATACATTAACCACTGATGTAGCTGCCACTGTTGCACAAATAAAAGCGTTAGAAGCGGTTGGTGCTGATATTGTTCGCGTTAGTGTACCAACTATGGATGCTGCTGAAGCTTTTCGTGAAATCAAAAAACAAGTCAGTGTGCCATTGGTTGCCGATATTCATTTTGATTATCGAATAGCCTTAAAAGTAGCTGAATATGGTGTTGATTGCTTACGAATTAATCCGGGTAATATTGGAAATGAAAATAGAATTCGTAGTGTCGTTGAGTGCGCCCGTGACAAAAACATCCCTATACGCATAGGTGTGAATGGCGGCTCTTTAGAAAAAGATATTCAAGAAAAATATACCGAACCAACGCCAGAGGCATTGTTTGAGTCGGCCATGCGCCATGTTGATATTTTAGACAGACTTAACTTTGATCAATTTAAAGTCAGCGTTAAGGCTTCAGATGTTTTTCTTGCGGTTGAATCATACAAATTACTAGCAAAACAAATTGATAACCCTCTTCATTTAGGAATTACTGAGGCAGGCGGTTTGCGATCTGGCTCGGTAAAGTCATCGGTTGGTTTAGGTTTGTTGTTAGCACAAGGGATTGGAGATACTTTGCGTATTTCACTAGCAGCAGATCCCGTAGAAGAAATTAAAGTGGGTTTTGATATTTTAAAATCATTAAAACTTCGCAGTCGTGGTATTAACTTAATTGCTTGTCCAAGCTGTTCTCGTCAAGAGTTTGATGTTGTTGCTACTGTTAACGCATTAGAGCAACGTATTGAAGATATAATGACACCAATGGATGTTTCTATTATTGGCTGTATTGTTAACGGCCCAGGTGAAGCCATGGTCTCAGATTTAGGCTTAACAGGAAGTAGTAAAAAAAGTGGCTATTACCTCGATGGTATTCGTCAAAAAGAACGCTTTGATAATAATGACTTAGTTGACCAACTTGAGCAGCGCATTCGTGCTAAAGCACATGCAATGGATGAACGAATGGCTCAAGAAAACCAAATTGACTTTAAAGGGCTCGACTAGTTCTGTTAAACATTTTTATTCTCTCATTTGAGAATGAGCATATATTCGGTATAATGCGCGCTGCGTGAAATTAATGAATTTTTAAGAAAAAGAGAGATGTAAATAAGTGGCTAAAGCAATACAAGCAATTCGAGGTATGAACGACTGTTTACCAAGTGAAACGAATATTTGGCAAATGGTTGAGGCTGTTCTGCGCCGCGTGGCCAGCAACTACGGTTTTGCTGAAATACGTATGCCGATTGTTGAATCAACAGCACTTTTCAAACGCTCTATCGGTGAAGTAACTGATATTGTTGAAAAAGAAATGTACAGCTTTGACGATCGAAATGGTGATAGCTTAACTTTACGTCCAGAAGGGACGGCAAGTTGTGTACGTGCGGGTAATCAACACGGACTTCTATATAATCAAGAGCAACGCCTTTGGTATATGGGTCCGATGTTTCGCCATGAAAGACCACAAAAAGGTCGGTATCGTCAATTTCATCAATTTGGCCTAGAAGCCTTTGGCATTGCAACACCTGACATTGATGCTGAAGTTATTTTACTTACTTCGCGTTTATGGCGGGAACTTGGCATCAATGAATTTGTCACACTAGAATTGAATTCGTTAGGTAGCAATGAAGAGCGTGGTAACTATCGTGATGCTTTAGTGGTTTATTTAACCGAGCGTGAAGCGCTATTAGATGAAGACTCTAAACGCCGTATGCATACTAATCCGCTTAGAGTATTAGACAGTAAAAATCCAAAAGTACAAGAAGCACTAGCAGACGCACCCAAGTTATCTGATTATTTTGGTGAAGAAACACAGCAGCATTTTGATACCTTGTGTGCTCGGTTAGATGCTGCAGGTATTAAATATGTATTGAATGAGCGTTTAGTTCGTGGTTTAGATTATTATAATCGCACTGTATTTGAGTGGGTTACAACGAGTTTAGGCGCGCAAGGTACTATTTGTGCCGGTGGGCGTTATGATGGTTTAGTAGAGCAATTGGGCGGTAAAGCAACACCTGCATTTGGTTTTGCTCTAGGTATCGAACGCTTAGTGCTCATGTTAACTGAGTTAGATAAAGTCACTAATGTACGTTCGCAAGTAGATGCTTACGTGGTGATTTTAGGAGATGACGCGCAAATTAAGGCGAATGAACTTGCAGAGTTTTGGCGTGATCAAGTACCTAATATTCGTTTGCAATGTCACTGTGGTGGCGGCAATATGAAAAAACAATTAAAGCGTGCTGATAAGTCAGGCGCTCAAATCGCGTTAATCTTAGGTGATAACGAAATTGCAGAGCAAAAAGTTATGGTTAAGTATTTACGCGGACAACAAGAACAGCAAAACGTGGCATTTGAGAAAATTCCAAGTTTATTAAATGAATTAATTTAAGGCTTTTAGTCGAAGGTGAAGAAGTGGACGTTTATCAAACAGAAGAACAACAAGTAGAAGCGATTAAAAGTTATTGGCAAGAAAATGGCAATATGATCATTGCAGGTGTTGTATTAGGTTTTGTTGGTTTTATTGGTTTTAATTTATATAAAGACAATAAGTTAGATAATGAAATTGCAATATCAAATAGCTACCAAACATTGATTGAAAATAGCGCCTTAGACACAACAGTATTTGGTGAAAACGCTCAGAAATTCATTAATGAAAATGGTAACACGAGCTATGTATCTTTAACGGCACTTGCTTTAGCTAAAAATGCAGCAGATGAAAAAGATTGGCAGAGCGTACAAACTCACTTAACGACTGCACTTGAAAGTGCACCTACTGAAGGAATAAAAGGGATTGCTAGTTTACGTTTAGCACGTGTACAAATTCAGCAAAACCAATACGAGCAAGCTTTAGCTACATTAGCTAAACCATTACCTGAATCTTTCGTGGCGGCAATTGAAGAAATTAAAGGTGACATTTACTTGTTGCAAGGTAAAAAAGAGTTGGCGCGTAATGCTTATCAAACTGCTATTACAGCTGATGGTTTAGCGAGTAGCCCTAACCTACAAATGAAGTTAGATGACTTAGCTACAACAGTTAATTTAATTCCTGTTGTTCCAGTTGAAAAGTAAATAAGGTTATTTAATGCTTTTTTATAACAAAAAAATACTAAGTCAGCAGATTAAAATGTTGGCCATACTTTTACTTTCAAGCACTTTGTTTGCTTGTTCATCTACTGATGAAGAGGATGACAACAGCAGTTTACCTGCTGAGCTAACAGAAATTAAGCAACAATTTTTACCTAACGTATTATGGGAAAAAAGTGTTGGTGATGGTAGTGAAAGCTACTTTTCTCGTTTAAAGCCTCTCGTTGCATATAACAAAGTTTATAGTGTAAGCAGAGCTGGCGATGTTATTGCCTTTGAAGAAAAAACAGGCAAAAAACTTTGGAAAACAGATTTAAGTGACGTTGAAGGTGAACGTAGTTTTTGGGATAGCAGATTATCGGCTTTACTTGCTGGTGGTCCAACGGCAGGTGTTAATAAGATCTTTATTGGCAGTGAAAATGGTAAAATATATGCTTTAGATGCTCAAACAGGAGAACTAGTTTGGCAAGCGAGCATTAAAGGTGAAATTATTAATGCGCCAGCGGTAGATTCTGGTGTTGTTGTGGTTAACTCTGCATCAGGTATTATGAAAGCCTTTAACGCTGAAAATGGTGAAGAGCTTTGGAAAGTTGAGCAAGATGTTCCAGCACTAACGCTTCGTGGTATTAGTCCGCCAATTATTGTTTCAGGCGGTGTTTTAGTCGGGACAGGTAAAGGCGGTGTTAATGTCTATTTATTGGAAAAAGGTCAACAAGGCTGGTCTACTGAGATAGGTGAACCTACTGGCTCTACAGAACTTGAACGCGTTATTGATGTGGACTCAGCCCCTGTCGTTTTTGGTGATAAAATTTATGCCGTATCTTCTCGCGGTAACTTAGCTGCAATTGAATTAAAAAGTGGTCGAATTCTTTGGAAACGCCAATATTCATCATATCGTCAAATTGCAATTTACCGTAATACTATTTTCTTAACCAATTTACGTGGTCATGTTTATGCTATAGATAGAGTAAATGGCATTGAACGTTGGAGTAATCTAACGTTGGAAAATCGTAATGTTACGGGACCTGCTGTTATTGATGATTATGTTGTTGTTGGTGATTTTGAAGGTTACTTACATTGGTTAAATCAAGATACAGGTGAAATTGTTGCCCGACATCATGTTGATGGTAGCGGTATTCACTCAACGCCAACGGTGGCGGATAATGTTTTATATAGCCAATCACGCGATGGTGATTTACAGGCAATTGAAACATCTGAAAAATAATTTTTATGTAGGTCGTCACGAATGACGTGAGGTACGACAAGACTGCTTTAAGCGTCCTAAAGAGTGTTGAGCTTCGCTTCGCTCAGGTCAACCTACAATATATACGGCTCCAATGCATTAGCATGTGGAGCCGTTACTTGTTTTTACACTCATGCTTTTCTATTAGCTTTTTATTAGAGGAAGCATGAGCTTTATTATTAAATTTTGAGGTTTTCATGCTTCCAGTCGTTGCCCTAGTTGGCCGTCCAAATGTTGGTAAATCAACATTATTTAATCGCTTAACGCGCTCTAGAAATGCCTTGGTTGCTGATTACCCTGGTTTAACCCGTGATCGTCAATATGGCAAAGCGGAAGTTGAAGAACATCCCTTTATAGTTATTGATACGGGTGGTATTAACGGCGATGAAGAAGGCATAGATGTTTTAATGGCAGAGCAATCTTTGATGGCTATTGAAGAAGCCGATGCCGTGTTATTTTTAGTTGATGCACGTGATGGCTTAACGTCAGCAGACTATGGTATTGCTGATTACTTACGCAAACAAGATAAAAAAATCTTCTTAGTTGCTAATAAAGTGGATGGTATTGATGCTGATTCTGCTATAGCAGAGTTTTATTCATTAAGTTTAGGTGAGGACGTTCATAAAATTGCTGCCGCTCATGGCCGTGGTGTTACCCAGTTACTTACGTTGGCGCTAACGCCGCATATTGAAGAACTAGGGCAGCCTAAAAAAGATGACGAAAATGCTGACGTTACTAATGATGAATTTGATGGTGATTATGAGCCTTCTGAAGAAGAGATAGCAAAGCAAATAGAACAAGCGCCTAATGAAAACGATACGATCAAGTTAGCCATTATTGGTAAACCAAACGTAGGTAAGTCAACACTTACTAACCGTATATTAGGTGAAGAGCGAGTGGTTGTTTTTGATGCGCCAGGAACAACACGAGATAGTGTTTATATTCCAATGGAGCATAATGGTCGCAGCTACACGTTAATAGATACAGCAGGTATTCGTCGTCGTAAAAATGTTACGGATGTAGTAGAAAAATTCTCAGTTATTAAAACATTACGCGCTATTGAAGACTCTAATGTTTGTTTGCTTATTATTGATGCTAGGGAAGGTATTACCGATCAAGATTTAAGCTTGCTAGGTTTTATTTTAGAATCAGGGCGCTCGTTAGTGCTAGCCGTGAATAAATGGGATGGACTTGATGATCATGTTAAAGATAGAATCAAAACAGAGTTAGATCGCCGTTTAGGTTTTATTGATTTTGCTAAAATTCACTTCATCTCAGCTTTACATGGCACAGGTGTTGGCCATTTGTATGAGTCAGTTGAAGAAGCCTTTATAAGTGCCACTAAGCGAATCTCTACTGCAATGGTCACTAAAATATTAGACATGGCAGTGTTTGATCACCAACCACCTATGCATCAAGGTCGCCGTATTAAGCTTAAATATGCTCATGCGGGTGGTTATAATCCTCCGATTATTGTTATACACGGTAACTTAGCGAAAAAACTCCCTAACTCATACAAACGTTATTTAATGAATTATTACCGTAAATCATTAAAAATAATGGGTACACCTATTCGTATCGAATTTAGAGAAACGTCTAATCCGTTTGCTGGTAAAAAGAAATTAACTTATACCGAACAGAAAAAGATAGCCAGAGCAACACAAGGTTATAATAAAGAAAATAAGTAGCGAGCTTTGAGTTTTGAGTTACGAACAAGCATCAATAGATGTTGTGTTTCGTAACTCGCTCTCATCATTAATATCTATTGCTTTTAACTTCTCCTTTGGTTACTGTTATTTAATTAATTACAGTCATTAAGAATATAGTGGATAAACCTACAAGTGTTGATACAACAGTATGCCTTGAAAGAAATTTAGCATTACTCCATGCTGGTTCTTTGGTCACTATTGATATTATTACACCTGCAGGTCAACGTGGTAAATTTAGAACGATTTTCATTGGTTACCTGCCTAAAAAATATGTTTTAATTCAATTTCCAGAAGCTAATAAATTAGG
>JQIA01002302.1_pt1 | contig 10242 bp, 5 predicted proteins | sample 811431 | NCBI WGS metagenome assembly JQIA01 (sample SAMN02998118, study PRJNA258478) | marine sediment metagenome | biome: marine; feature: seafloor; material: sediment; isolation source: oil-polluted sediment collected from 3 locations (0.5 km, 0.7 km and 0.9 km)... | place: USA: Gulf of Mexico ... | reverse complement strand
CTATCCAAACTGCGATATTGAATAGCTTCGGCAATATGATTTGGAGAAATATTTTCTGTAGTTTCTAAATCAGCGATGGTTCTTGCTACTTTCAAAATCCTGTCGTATGCACGTGCAGATAAATTCAATTTATCCATAGCATTTTTTAAAAGTGTTTTAGATTCGTCATTAAGCACACAATACTTTCTGATTTGCTTTACACTCATTTGGGCATTGTAATGAACAGTTTCAATTTTCTTAAATCGTTCTGATTGATATTCTCTTGATTTTGTTACTCGTTTTCTAATTTCTGTACTAGGTTCTCCACGACGTTCATCGGTTAATTTTTCAAAAGGCACAGGTTGAACTTCAATATGAATATCAATTCGGTCGAGTAGTGGACCAGAAATTTTACTTAGATATCGTTGCATTTCTTGGGGTGATGTTGAAATAGCTTTTTCATCATCAGGAAAATAACCACTTGGCGAGGGGTTCATGCTTGCCACTAACATAAAACTACTAGGGTAGGTCACAGTAAATCGGGCTCTTGAAATGGTAACTTCTCTATCCTCTAAAGGTTGTCGCATTACTTCTAATACGGTACGTTTAAACTCGGGTAATTCATCTAAAAATAAAACCCCATTGTGTGATAAGGAAATTTCTCCAGGTTGAGGGTAGGCACCCCCACCAACTAGCGCAACATCTGAAATGGTATGGTGCGGACTTCGAAATGGTCTTTGATTCATCAATCCACTATGCGCTTTTATACGTCCAACGACAGAATGTATTTTTGTGGTTTCTAAGGCTTCGTTCAAAGTCATTGGAGGGAGAATGGTGGGCAATCTTTTCGCAAGCATTGTTTTTCCGCTTCCCGGTGGGCCAATCAATATAATGTTATGCCCGCCGGCTGCTGCAATTTCCATACAACGCTTTATAGATTCTTGTCCTTTAACATCTGCAAAGTCAAATTCTGGATTTTCTAGGTTCTCATAAAACTCTTTTCGGGTATCAATCAATAGGGGCTCTATAGTCGATGTGCCTTCAAAGAAATCAATGACTTCCTGTATGTTATCTACTCCTAAAGCATCTAAACCATCAACAATAGCAGCCTCTTTTACATTTTGTTTGGGTAAGATAAATCCCTTAAATCCTTCTTCTCTGGCTTTAATGGCAATTGGTAAAGCACCACGGATTGGCTGTAAACTTCCGTCTAATGAAAGCTCACCCATAATAATATATTTATCAATATCTGCGTTTTTTATTTGTTGGGATGCAGATAGAATACCTATAGCCAACGTAAGGTCGTAAGCAGATCCTTCTTTACGCATATCGGCAGGAGCCATGTTTAAAGTAATTTTTTTACCGGGGAGTTTGTAGCCATTATTATTAAGTGCTGCTGAAATCCGATACGAACTTTCTTTGATAGCATTGTCTGGGAGTCCGACCAAATGATACCCTATTCCTTTGTCAATATTTACTTCTACAGTAATGGTGGTGGCTTCGACGCCAAAAACGGCGCTTCCAAAAACTTTAACTAGCATTCTTTTTCTTTTTATAAAAATAAGAAAAAAATGATTAGTTGTTTGAAATTGAATGCGTTAAGTTGATTCCCTAATATTTAAACTTGTTGCTAAGATTATTTTTTGAGGTGTAATTTCTTTTTTTGTTTCGGACAAAGAAATTTCTTCTAACAAAACTTCTATTGCTTTTTGTCCCAATTCATAACTCGGTTGATTCACAGTTGTAAGTGCAGGAGTAACTATCGTTGACATAAACCAATTACTAAACCCGAAAATTGCAATGTCTTGAGGAATAGAAATAGAGTGTGTGTTAAAAAATTTTGAAACACCAACTGCAATAACATCAGTCACAGCAAAAACAGCATCAACATTTTTTAAACCATGGTCTTTAATTAATTGTTCGGCATTGTTGTAACCATAATTGTATTCATCATGTTTTTCGCAAATATAAATTAGAGAATCATCAAACGGAATTCTAAATTCTTCTAAGGCTTGTTTGTATCCTAAAAAGCGATTGCTAAAATTATGTGCTTTAAGTGATGCTCCAAAATATGCAATGCGTTTGTATCCTTTTCGGATAAGATATGCTACGGCTTCATATGCTGCTTTTTTGTCGTCTATTAGTACTTTTGAACAATTGATAGCATCCGAAATTTTATCATACATTACTAATGGAATTCCTAGTTGTTGCACTTTTTCTAGATGTTCAAAATTGGTAGTTTCAACAGATAGAGAAATTAAAATTCCATCAACTTGTTGTTTGATGAGAAGATTGAGTTGTTTTTTTTCTAATTCAAAATCATCATTACTCTGCAGCAAAATTACCATATAACCGCTTTTTTCAGCTTCCTTAATAACGCCATTAATTACATTCGAAAAAAAGTGATGCACAATGGTGGGTACAATTACCCCTATGGTTTTTGTATGCTGTGTTCGTAAATTTGAGGCTACTATATTAGGTGTAAAGTTTAATTCTTCTGCCAACTCTTTGACAGCTTTTCGGGTTTTTTCACTAACGTCACTATAACCTTTCAATGCTTTAGAAACGGTACTGACCGAGACATTTAATTTTGTAGCTAAATCGTGAAGTGTTATTTGTGGCATTGTTAAAGTGCAATAATTTTAATTGGGTCGAAGTTACTAAAATAATGAAGAACATTCAATCTTTGAGATAGATTAAAAGAGCTTACTCAAAAATTAAACGTCCGTGATAGTGTTCAGTAACTTCAACAGTTGTCGGTTGGTTGAATGCTCTAACATCACCTAAAGAAAAAATATCTCCTTCAATTTTCTCTTGCGGGTTTACCAACATATCATTCGAGCTTTTATGGGTGATATTAACATTGGAAGCAAATAAGCTTCCCCCTTCAAAACGAGAATCACCTGCAAAAAAGCCAACATTTAAATTTGTGGTTTGCCCATCTATATAAAAATTTGAAATTCCGTTAGCGGTAATACTCAAATTTGTATTATTTATGGAAATAATAAAATCACCCACATTTAAATAGTCAGATTGATAATCTTCTGATAGTAATCGTAAAGTTGGGTAAGTGAGTATCCCTTCTGAACTTACATTTAACTCAGAAGAATTCCGAATTTCTACAATGTTTGGTGAGGTTACAATGATTTTTGTCAAACCATAATCGCGCACCAAATTACAACCGTTATTGTCTTTTGCAATGAGTTGATTGTTTATAACTTCAACCGATACATTTCCAATTAAATTGGAACCAGATTCAACAATAACCTGTTGGATAACTCCTTCTTTTATGATAAGTTCAACACCTTCGTATATCAAGATTTTATCAAAACTATCCAACATGATTTCTTCTTGAACAATAGTTCCTGCTGTTCTTAAACAGTCTGGAGCACCTTCAGAATCACATCCAATAAATGCAGTAACCATAATTAAAAGTATTCCAATTTTTTTCATAATTATAATTTCAAAATTAATTAATTTTTTCTTTATCATTAGTAGGTGGATGCCGTGATTTATATGATTCCCAAGATTTAAATTATGGCCAATCATCTACCGTCTAAATTCTAGAGTCTAACATCTAAATTTTATATCCGATTCCAAACTCTAATGCTTCGGCTCTAAACATATTTATTTTCAACGTTAAATCAGCAAAAAAATGATTTCCAAAATGCTTTCTAAATCCAAAGCGTTCATATATTCTGCTCACATAATCATACGGATAATATATGTTGTAACCTATTTGCCCAACTACAGAATATTTTTGCATGTTGAGTTCATACCCTGCAAAAATCCCTACACGTTTCCAATCCGCAGTTTGGTCAGGAGAACCATTTTGTATGTTATCCCATTTAATATATTCTTTCATAAAAGTGGATAGAAACAAATCTGTCCCTATTGAAATTGTTGAGGTATAACTCAGTTTTTTTTCTGCAAAAGCAGATATGGTATAAAAAGGATAAAGTCCACTATCATTGATTAATGATTCATTAAACCCAGTCCTAAAAACTCCAGCAAACCGAATTGGATGCTTTTCATAAGCAGGTTCTAATCTTCTTTCTGGAGCTTTAATCTGGTCGTCGAAATTATAATTCACCCCAACAGTTGCAGCAACCGTATTGATGCCCAAGTTAGGAACATTAAAACTCGCGTTTGAATAATGCAACATTGTGAATCCAGCATTTACACCAAAATTATCGATGAGGTATTGACGTTCATACGCTAATTTTAAAAAGACTGAGGCTACAAATTCAGAGCCAATCGCCCAGTTTTTACTGTTGTGTTCTTTATTAAATGGAGAAGTTACATATCCCAAACCAAATCCAGTTGCAAGTTTTAGCTGATTTTTTGAATTCCGATTGAGTAAGTAAAAATTGAAATGTGCATAGAGTGAAAACACCTCACCCAAAATATCAGAATGAAAATTTTGATAGGACGCCGTATATCCAACATCTGGATAGTTAAAAGTGCGATTGAATTTCGAATCGACTAATTTCTTTTTGTTCCAACTAAAAATAAATCCTGTTGGGTGGGCTTGAATTATAGGTTTTAATTGAGGAGCGTGTTCTATAATATTGCCATAGAAATAGTTGAATTCGATATACGAAGAGGTTTCGTTTTCTTGAGAAAATCCTAAGAAAAAACTAAAAAGAAATATAATGAAGCTACTTTTTTTCATTTCTTAAATCCGTATTCCGACTCCAAATTCCACTGTTTCTGCATTAGCACTATGCGCCTTTAAACTTACTTCTGCAAACCATTTGTCACCAAAATAGCGTTTTAATCCGAGGCGTTCATAATAACGAGTTTCGTACTCAAAAGGATAATATACGTAATATCCTAATTGAGCAATAATCGAAAACTTATTGACAAACAATTCGTGCCCTATAAATAAACTAACTCTGGTAATGTCTGAAGTGCTTGAATCAGATTCACTCGGAAAATTAATATGATAATACTCAATATAATCCTTTAAAAAAGGGGAAATAAAAATATCAGTTCCAACATGTAATGCCGATTTTCGATTCAATCTTTTATCAGCATATCCTGAGAAAACAAAAAATGGTTTTAGTCCACTACCAATGATTTCTGATTCGTTCATCCCAGTTCTAAAAGCAAAATTTAGCTTAATAGGTTCTCTAAAACTATCAGAGATTTCATGTGTTGTAAATAACTCATCTTTATCCTCTAAATTATAGTTTAAACCAACGGTGGCACCCCAAGTATTCAATCCTGCATTTGGTGATTTTACATTTGAGTTTGAGGCATGAATAAAAGTCAATCCAGCAGTTACCCCCACATTTTTAAAGAGTCGTTCTCGTTGGTAATACAATTTAAAATAGGTGCTCGAGTTTAAATAAGTTCCAAAAGAAATATTTTTGCTGTTTATTTCTCTATCATACGGATTGGTGTTGTAAGCCAACCCTATTCCTGCTCTTAAAATAAGTTGATTTTTATTGTGTCTATCAAAAAAGTAAAAGTTGTAATGTGCGTAGAGCGCATACAATTTCCCTACGATTTCATTCTTATAATCTTGATATGAAAAGGAAAAGCCGATGTCTGGATAGTTATAAGATTGCTCCCAAGCTTCTTTACCAAAGCGCTTTTGGTTGTAACTTAAAATAAACCCTTCAGGATGCCCAGAAATAATAGATGCAATGCTAGGTTGGTGTACTATAATATTGCCGTAAAAGTATTCAGCACTAAAAGAATGCTGACTTTTAGAAGTAGTATTACTAGATTCTTCTTGCGAAAAAGAGGTGTAGGAAATAAGTAAAGTAACAAATAGGATTGATTTTTTCATTGAGGTCAAAAATAGCAATTAATTCAATTTAAATCTAAATTCCTCTTTCGTTAATCTCGCTAACAGTTCATTGCTTATATCAATTTTGTGCGTTCTACTTGGTAAATTTAATTTCACTTTTTCTTCGGCATCATAGACTGTAAAATGAATGGAATTTTGTCCTTTATGCTTGCCTAAAACACGTTCAATTAGGTTTAGTTTTTCACGGTCAATATCATTAATGTCAATTTGAATGGTTACTTTTTTCGCTAATTTCCCTAAGACATCGTGTAATAGTTGAATGTCGGAAAATGTCATTCGGACATCATCATTGTAAAAGTTTTTACGACACGAAATGCGCAAATACAAAAAGGAATTAGGAACTAAAAAGTGTTTAAATTTCAAATATTCTTCACCAAAAATTCTGAATTCATGGGTTGCAGAATAATCTTCAACAAAGAAGGTTGCCCATCCTTTTCCCGCCTTTGAAACGCGATGTTCAACGCTGGTAACAATACCGCCAATTGAAATATCTTTGTTCATCAAAGCTTTTAAATCTTGTAAATCTGCCAATTGTGCGTTGCAAAAATTATTGAGTTCGTTGTTAAAATCATTCAAAGGGTGACCAGAAATATAAATCCCTACTACTTCTTTTTCACGTGATAGTTTTTCCATCATTCCCCACTTCTCACATTCTGGAATTATTGGTTCTTCTAACTGCACTTCAGAAGCTTCTCCAAACAAAGATACTTGTGATGAATTTTTATTTTCTTGATATTTAGATCCATACTTAATTGCTTTTTCTAAAAAGGTTAACCCTTTGTCATCCAAGGCAAAATATTGCGAGCGGTGTTGATTAAAACTGTCAAATCCGCCAGCAAAAACCATCCCTTCAAAAGTACGTTTGTTGGCGGCACGGAGGTCAATGCGTTTAGCGACATCAAAAATTGATTTAAAGTTGCCATTCTCTTTACGTTCATTTACAATTGTTGCCACAGCGTTTTCTCCAACTCCTTTGATAGCACCCATTCCAAAACGGATAGCGCCATCATTGTTTACGGCAAATTTGTAATACGATTCGTTTACGTCAGGGCCTAAAACTTCAATATTAGCCCGTTTGCATTCCTCCATGAAAAAGGTGATTTGCTTAATATCTCGCATGTTATTAGATAACACTGCGGCCATATATTCGGCAGGATAATGGGCTTTTAAATATGCAGTTTGGTAAGCGATATACGCATAGCAAGTGGAGTGTGATTTGTTAAATGCATACGCAGCAAAGGCCTCCCAATCCTTCCAGATTTTTTCTAATATTTCTTCTGGATGGTTATTTTTTTTACCGCCCTTCATAAATAGGGGTTTCAATTTTTCTAGCAACGAAAAAATCTTTTTACCCATGGCTTTTCGAAGCATATCGGCTTCACCTTTTGTAAACCCTGCTAACTTTTGTGAGAGCCGCATCACTTGCTCTTGATAAACCGTAATTCCGTAGGTTTCTTTCAAGTATTCTTCCATATCAGGAAGGTCATAAGTAATATCTTCTCGTCCGTGTTTACGGTTGATAAATGATGGGATATACTCCATCGGGCCAGGTCTGTACAAGGCATTCATTGCAATCAAATCTGCAAAAACTGTAGGCTTTAAATCCTTCATGTGTTTTTGCATTCCAGCAGATTCATATTGAAATATCCCTATGGTTTCTCCCCTTTGAAAGAGCTCGTAGGTCTTTTCATCATCCAACGGAAAATCATCAGGAATCAAATCTACATCATGTTTTGCTTTTACAATTTTAACGGTGTCTTTAATCAGGGTCAAAGTTTTCAATCCCAAGAAATCCATTTTTAATAAACCAGCACTTTCAACAACGTTGTTGTCGAACTGTGTAACAAACATGTTAGAGTCTTTTGCAGTGGCTACTGGAATTAAATTTGTAATATCTTCGGGAGTAATGATAACTCCACAAGCATGTGTACCGGTATTCCGAACCGAACCTTCTAAAGCCAAGGCTTGTTTTATGGTTTTTGCGGCTAAATCTTCTCCTTCTGATATGGTAATTAATTCAGCAATATTCGCTTTGTCATCTGCTCGTAATTCAGCAATTTTTGATTTGCTTTTTTTGTCATCACCAAAAATGTAATTCAGTTTTGTATTCGGAATAAGTTTGGCAATCCTATCAGCTTCATGCAATGGTAAATCCAATACACGTGCTGTATCTCTGATGGATGATTTTGCAGCCATAGTGCCATAAGTGATAATTTGTGCGACATTGTTTGCTCCATATTTATCAATTACAAAATCGATAACTCGCTGGCGACCTTCATCATCAAAATCAATATCGATATCGGGTAAAGACACCCTATCAGGATTTAGGAAACGCTCAAAAAGTAAGTCGTATTTAATGGGATCAATATTTGTAATCCATAAGCAATAGGCAACTACCGATCCTGCAGCAGACCCACGACCAGGACCCACCGAAACATCCATTTTTCGAGCTTCAAGAATCAAATCCCACACAATTAAAAAGTAACCAGGATAACCAGTCATTTCGATAATAGAGAGTTCAAAATCTATACGTTCAATGGTTTCTTTGTCTAATTCTTCTCCGTATCGTTTCTTTGCTCCTTCAAAAGAGAGGTGCTTTAAATACGCATTTTCTCCACGAACTCCACTGTCAATTTCATCCTCTGGATTTACAAATTGCTGCGGAATATCAAATTTAGGTAAGAGTACATCTCGTGCCAAAGGGTAAGGTTCTACCTTGTCAATGACTTCTTGAATATTAAGAATAGCTTCAGGAGTATCCTTAAATAATTCCACCATTTCGTCGGTGCTTTTAAAGTAATACTCGTCATTGGGCAAGCCATATCTAAATCCACGACCACGACCTTTTGGCGTATCAAATTTTTCTCCATCTTTTACGCACATCAAAATATCATGTGGTGTAGAATCACTTTGATTTATATAAAAAACATCATTGGTTGCTACTAATTTAACCTCATGTTTTTTAGATAAACTAATTAAGACATCATTCACATGTGCTTCATTTTCTTGCTGATGATTGGTAATTTCTAAATAAAAATCATCACCAAACGTTGACTTCCACCACAACAATGCATCTTCGGCTTGTTGCTCACCAATATTTAGAATTTTACTCGCTATTTCTCCGTAAATATTTCCGCTTAAAACAATGATATCATCTTTGAATTCATCCACCAATTTTTTGTCAATTCTCGGAACATAATAAAATCCTTTGGTATGAGATATGGATGATAATTTCGCCAAATTGTGATAGCCATTTTTGTTTTTGGCAAGTAGCACAATTTGATATCCGTTGTCTTTATGACTTCTGTCTAAGTGGTCTTCACAAACATTAAATTGACTCCCTACAATTGGAGTAATTTCTTGTTTTGCTTCTTGGTCATCTTCAAGATTAGCGTTGAATTCTTTTACTGACTTATTATGTGCTAAAATTTCTTTCACAAAATAAAATGCCCCCATCATATTTCCCGTATCAGTCAATGCAACTGCAGGCATTTTTTGTTGGATGGTGGATTGGACAATCTCAGAAATGCTAGCGGTAGATTGTAATACAGAGTATTGAGAACGATTGTGTAAATGGGCAAAAGCTACATTTTTAAGAGATGTTTTTGCAGTTGATGGTGCTGTTGATCCTACCCAATCAATTTTTTTAGCTGCCTTCTCTTTTATTTTTTTACTTTCTTTTTTTAGGTTGATATGCTTTAAACCAATCAGCTGAATCTCTTTCGGATTCTCTACATCAAACTCCTTAAAATAATCAGGAGCAACATCGAGTTGCTCAATGGAATAACTCCGTTTTCTTATGAGCTCTAAAAAACATCTAGTGGTTGCCTCAACATCGGCAGTAGCATTATGAGCTTCGCCAAAAGCTGACCCAAATAAATGTTGGTGTAATTCGGTCAGGGTTGGTAATTTGAATTTACCGCCACGACCTCCAGGAATCTGACACATTGTTGCGGTAATTTCGGTACAAGTATCTAAAAGTGGAAGTTTGTTGAGGTTGGTATCAATACCAAGCCTGTGGAATTCACAGCCCATAATATTTAAATCGAATCCAACATTTTGCCCTACAACAAATTTTGTTTTTGATAAGGCAATATTGAATTTCTCTAAAACGTCTGCTAAATAGATTCCGTTTTCATCGGCAAGTTGGGTAGATATTCCATGAATTTGTTCTGCATCATAGGGGATGTTAAATCCATCGGGTTGTATTAAATAATCTTGACTTTCAACCAACCTTCCTAATTCATCATGTAGTTGCCATGCAATTTGGATGCAACGAGGCCAGTTGTCAGTATCTGTAATTGGGGCTTTCCATTTTTTGGGCAATCCAGTAGTTTCGGTATCGAAAATTAAGTACATGCAGTGTCGGAATTTGAAGTTTTAAAAGTAGTATTTTTTGTTACTTTTTAGGTTGGGATTGTAGGTTTAGTTATTAACAATCC
>JQIA01002301.1_pt1 | contig 10244 bp, 6 predicted proteins | sample 811431 | NCBI WGS metagenome assembly JQIA01 (sample SAMN02998118, study PRJNA258478) | marine sediment metagenome | biome: marine; feature: seafloor; material: sediment; isolation source: oil-polluted sediment collected from 3 locations (0.5 km, 0.7 km and 0.9 km)... | place: USA: Gulf of Mexico ... | reverse complement strand
TGTTGTGTATCAACGGGCGTAATAGGTTGTGAATTGGCTCCCGAATTTATCAGAGGAATACCGGTTCCTTCTTGCATACTTATTTGTTGATCCGTCACTCGCCTATCTGACATTAGCTGTTGAAGAACATTCCAAACGCCCGCTTGATCGTTGTTTAGCATTGGCGAATTATCATAAACTGGGTTAGCAGGCTGGCCTTGCATATTTGGCATTTCCGCTTGGAAACTGCCCTGAGTTAACTCCTGATTTTCATGAGCTGAATTATTTTGTTGATTAGCGACTTGTCTTGCGCGAGCATTCACTCTTGCTTGCTCTTGAATTTGAGATTTCAATTCAGGCAAAATACCTTTATTTATAAAAAAGCCATTTACTTCAGCATACACATCCTCCAATTCAGTAATCACACTCCGATCAAACAGTTTATAAATGACTAATAACGAGGCGATATCTAAATCAAGCGTTTGTGTAGCTGTACGAAAAGCATCGCAAATAAAGACGGGCTCTAAAGGATTATTCTCCTCATCGATAGTTTGATCTGCGATTAATGTGTCCATTCTGACTCGAATATGTTCCAAAGCATCTTGATTAGCTGTTTTTGCTTTGTTGACCATGCTATCGGTAGCAATATTTTCTTCTAGATCATCATCTTTGACTAAGGCAATATTTTCAAATGATAGCGTTTCTACATTATCGTAGTTTTCATCATAGTTATTTAAACGACCCAAAGTTTGCTTAAAGTTATTATTTAACTCTTGTTTAAAACAGCTAATCAACCCTTCGCGCTTGACTCTTAATAAGCGCATCGCATCAAACTGAGCATTATTATAGCTATTTTCAGCCATATCAAATAAGCGATCATCCGCGGTATTTAGCATTGTAATCAACTTAATCTCTAGTTGATTTACAAAGACATTCTGAATGTTTTTAATTAAAACCGGCAACGATCGGTACTCCGTCGATGAATCATTGCGAGTGCTTTCATTACTAAAACGACTCGCAGAAAAATGAACTACATGGTTTCTACTACTCACTAAAAAACCTCAAATATGAACGGATACGAATAAACTAGTGATTAACCGAAAATCCTCAGTTGAAATAAGAGGAATTACGCCACTATTACACTCTTACTTGTAATCCATTACAGAGATTTATAAGCATCAAATTAACTATAGACTATAACGCGGATAAGAACCGAAAGAGGTGCTGTCTTACCTAATTATAGGAAACCTATAATTCTCACAACAACCACCTATACAACATTTATAGCCTATTAAATTGACCTTGATTGTGACCGATTGCACAAATACTCACATTACATCCCAGCAGTAAGGTGTAACCGATAACTTTGTGAAATACATCGCAATACTTTTGTATTTCAACTGATGTTTCTAAGTTTCTTGGATTCAATTAATAATTCCAATCAATTACATCATTAACATCGGCCTGATCGCGTATTACTTGATAGATAAAAATAACAATAAAACCTAGAATCAAGTTGAGTTCATTTGCTAAAATAGCATTCACTTATTAATAAACTAAGATAATAATTTTTGTGCTAAATTCATCATTTGATACTAATTTACAATCTGAAATAACCAATAGTTGCAGAACCGCGATTGCGGAGGATTTAGGGATAATTAAGGTTGAGCCTGATTTAGAACTATCAGAAATATTCGAACAATTGGATATTACAGCCAATTTGATCCCAAGCTCTAGGCTAGCTAAAGCACAACTAATCAGTCGAGAAAAAGGGATTTTGTGTGGACAAGCTTGGGTTGAAAAAACATTTCTGCTATTAACTAAACCACACTCTCAAAACGTATCAATAAATTGGCTCGTCAATGACGGAGAGGAAATAAAAGCCAATGATGTCATTTGTGAAATCTCTGGTAATGCTCGGCAAATATTGACTGCTGAACGCACCGCTATGAATTTTCTACAATCGTTATCTTCAACAGCAACCAATACTGCCGAATACATAAGAAATATGAATTCTACGCACTGTAAACTTTTAGACACCCGCAAAACGATCCCAGGAATGCGCTTCGGACAAAAATATGCGGTAAAAACCGGTGGAGGACAAAATCACCGATTTGGCCTCGCAGATGCTTTTTTGATAAAAGAAAATCATATTATGGCGTGTGATGGCATCAATAAAGCACTAGAAACAGCGATTAAAAATCATCCTGACAAACTACTAGAAATTGAAGTTGAAAACCTTAATGAGTTACAACAAGCAATAGATGGGAAAGCTCAAATAGTGATGTTAGATAACTTTAATAATGGAGATTTAGTTCGAGCTGTTTCTTTAGTTAATCAATCGAAACACAGACCTAAGCTTGAAGCTTCTGGAAATGTAAACTTGCAAACGATTGAATCTATCGCTAAAACAGGAGTTGATTTTATTTCGGTTGGTGCGCTTACCAAGGATATTAAAGCGATTGATTTGTCTATGAGAATTACCTTGATTGAAAGCTAAGATCGATTTAACGACTCTAGCCCTCAATCAATTTCAGTTCTAAACCGTTTTTTGTAGATCTTCTATCACCGCAGCTAAAAATCTAGCGGCTTCACCACCTGTACAGGCTCTATGGTCAAAAGTTAGTGAAAGAGGCAACATTTTGCGATTTTCAATTCCTTTTGCCGTCAATTTTAATTCATTCCTAAAACGGCCTGTTCCCAGTATTGCCACTTGAGGCGGCGAAACTACGGGAGAACCATAACGCCCTGCAATCGAACCAAAATTAGAAAGGGTGATTGTTGCACCTTGTTGATCTTCTTGTTTTAAACCTTTCGATTCAATTTTCTGACGCAACTCTTGAACTCTTGCTCTCACTTGAGTGGAATTTTTTGTATCGGCGTTATGTACCACAGGAACATAAAGTCCGTCTGGCGAATCAATTGCAATTCCAACATGCACATTAGGATGAATTAACCGTTCAAATTTTTCACCATCAAACCAACAGTTTAATGCGGGTTCAATTTTAGATGCAAAAACAAGCGCTCTTACATATCGCGCTAGTGAATCTTGTTTTGGCCAAGTAGTAATGTCAGCATCTTCCATAAGCGTTGTAGGAACAACGGTTGCGTGAGATTTAGCCATGCCCATTGCCATTGCTCGTCTTACACCTCGAACCGTTTGGGGTTCAACACTAACTTGTACGGTTGGTAATCCACCTGTTCTTGAAACAATTGGTGCAACCGTTGATGCAGGTGCTGAGAATGATGTTGGTTGTTTTAGAGATAGATCAACATCTGATTTAGTAATCGTTCCTTTTTTACCAGTTGCAACACAGGTTGAAAGAGCAACGCCTAAACGGTGAGCGTGTGCTCTAACCGCTGGTGATGCCTTAAAGTCTAACGGATTTTCGTTACTGTTAGTCGTTATTGGCGTTGAAACAGAGTTAGTTAATTTTGTGCCAATTAACTTACCATCTTTCTTCGCTTGCTTCACATCAGCTTGAGATATATCACCATTTTTTCCTGTACCAGTCACTTGCGATAAATCAACTTTCAACTTTTTAGCTAATGCTTTTATAACCGCACTTGCTGATTCCGTAACAATTTGATTTCCAACTTGAACAGCACCAACAACAGTCGCTGCATCTGCAGGCTTATCGTCTTGCTCTGCCGCACTTGGTTGTACAGTTTGATTACCTGATATGCCCGAACCAAAAGTAACCAACGGTGCACCAACATCAATAACATCACCCGCTTGACCATGTAATTTAGCTACTTTTGCGGTAAATGGAGAAGGTACTTCAACTACGGCTTTAGCCGTTTCCATTTCAACCATAGGTTGATCCAAGGTTAAATCATCCCCTTCAGAAACTAACCATCTAACAATTTCTGCATCGGGTAAACCTTCACCTAAATCAGGTAAAGTAAATATTTGTGCATCATTAGTATCAACTGATGTCGACTTATCAGGCAAGTCAGCTGCAACTGCTTCACTTGTCTTTTTAGTTTCTGGCTCGTCTACTTTGGAGTTATTAGACCCACCATCAAATTCAACTAAAACAGAACCGACGTTAATCACTTCACCTTCTTGACCACACAGTTTTGTTATCACGCCTTTATAGGGTGATGGTACTTCAACAACGGCTTTCGCCGTTTCCATTTCAACCATCGGTTGATCAAGTGCGACTAAATCCCCCTCTTTCACTAACCAACGAACGATTTCTGCATCTGGCAAACCTTCCCCTAAATCGGGTAATTCAAAAGTTCTCATTTGTACTCCACAATTCGTTTGGCTTCTTCAATAATATATTCTATTTTTGGCATGTATTGTTTTTCTAAACGATAGTATGGAATCACTATATCATAGCCCGATACACGGCCTATTGGCGCAAGCAAACTCATCAAGCATTTTTCTGCTACCTCTGCAGCAATCTCAGAACCTATTGCTCCGGCCTTGGGTGCTTCTTGCACAATACAAAGTCTGCCTGTTTTTTCGACTGATTCTAAAATCGTATCAATATCTAAAGGACTGACAGTTGCAACATCGATTACTTCTGCGCTAATCCCCTCTTTCGCCAACTTTTCTGCCGCTTGTTTTGTTTCGTGAAGCATAGCTCCCCAACTCACTAAAGTAATATCAGTTCCTTCTCTATCAACAAAACAAACACCTAATGGGTATTCTTCTCCATTATCTTCAATTTCATGCTTTTCTATACGATAAACTCTTTTTGGTTCTAAGAAGATAACAGGATCAGGGTCTCTAATAGCCGCCAACATTAAACCATAAGCTCTCGAAGGATTTGATGGGATCACCACTTTCAAACCAGGAATATGCGAGAAAATAGCTTCGGTACTTTCTGAATGATTTTCTGGCGCATGAATACCACCTCCAAATGGCGCTCTAATCACCATCGGCAGCGTTAATCGACCACGAGTTCTGTTACGCATACGTGCACAATGAGAAATAATATGATCGGCAGCAGGAAAGATAAACCCCATAAATTGAATTTCAGCAATAGGCTTCATTCCTTGCGCAGCCATGCCAATCGCAATACCAGCAATCATTGCCTCAGCTAAAGGCGTATCAATGACTCGTTCTTTGCCGTATTTTTCTTGTAGTCCATCAGTTGCTCTGAAAACACCGCCGTTGATTCCAACATCTTCACCAAAAACAACGACCTCTTCATCAACACCCATTTCGTGTGAAATAGCCATATTGACCGCTTCAATTAATGTGATAGTTTTTACGTTATTTGCTTTCATTATTTTGCACCTCGCTCAATCGCTATTTCTCTTTGGAGCATGGTTCTTTCTGGTAATTCTTCATATAAATAATCAAACATTGCTTCTGGCGGATCAACGGGTGTGTTCAAATAATTATCAACTGAAGTTTGCACTTCGGCAGCTAACTCTTTTAACATTGATTCTTCTTCCGATTTACCCCAGACACTTTTACTTTCTAAATATTTTCTCATTCTTAAAATAGGTTCTTTTTCCCAACCTTCATCAAGCTCTCCGTCAGGGCGGTATCTAGTGGCATCATCAGCTGTAGTATGATCACATAACCGTAGACTAATACACTCAATAACCGTTGGCCCGCCGCCATTTCTAGCTTTTTCTGCGGCTTTATCAGAAGCATCTTTCACTGCAATCACATCATTGCCATCAACTTGAATACAGTCGATCCCTGCTCCTATTGCTTTTTGGGCATAGGTTTCACAATTAGTTTGAATTTTACTAGGAACCGAAATAGCCCATTGGTTATTGTTAATAATAAAGACAACGCCAAGATTCCATATTCCAGCAACATTGAGTGCTTCATAAAAGTCGCCCTGGGAAGTTCCGCCTTCACCAATTTCGGTAAATACACAACGTTTCTCACCGCGCATTTGCATCGCTTTGGCAACGCCTGTTGCATGTAATGATTGAGTGGCAATAGGAACTGCGATAGGAAAATCTTCTTTAGCTACTTTGTAGTCGCAACCCGCTTCATAACCGCCCCAATATTGCAGAACTTCTTCCATTAAAATACCATGCTGAACCATGGACGCCTGTCCGCGATAATAAGGAACTAGAACATCCTCTTTTGTCATTGCTGCGCCAAATCCAACACCAATGGCTTCTTGTCCAGTGGCTGCGGGGTATGTACCCATCTTGCCAGTTCTTTGTAATGCGTAGGCTTTTTGATCAAGTAATCTGATTCTATTCATATCTCGGTATAAAGAAATTAGATTATCGAGATCTCGAGCGAAAGCTGGCGGAACGTCATTGCTGATAAAAGCGCCTTTCTCATCCATATATTGCAAATATTTAATTTCGAATCTTGCTACGGTTTTCAAAGCTAATTCTCCTTTCTACATAACCAAAATCAATCATAGAAGCTGTCAATCTAAGTTTCGTCAAAATAAGTTGCGTCAAATGATTCAAACGATTTAATTTAAAGACTTTCACCACCATATTAACAAGTACTATGGACAAAATAGGCAAAAATGGTTTTGAGCGCATGATACGGATTTAGACCCTTTTTGTATAGCAAATTCACTTCATTTAGCGTTTTTTCAACTTGTTTTTAGCGAAATTAACAACATTTAGTGACTAAATATGTAATTGTGGTCTTACCAGCTAGCTAAGTTATTGAAGGCAAAGCGTCACTTTGCAAATACACTGAATCAGAGCATTGATCACCTGTCATTTAGAGCAACTGATTGCTACACTTAAGGCTATAAAACGAACCTATAAAAAGAATTATTAAATGTCTGAACCAATGGTTGACGTAAAAACAAAATATCGAAAAGATTATCGAGTGAGCCAGTTTTTAATCAAGCAAACTCGTTTAGATTTTCAGCTTTATAGTGATCACGTTATTGTGGAATCTGAATTATCCTTTTATCGAAATGCTAAAGACCAACAAGAACAACTACAACCGCTAGAACTAAATGGCGTAGAAATAGAATTATTAGAGTTACAAATTAATGGACAGAAAATTAATTCTGAAGAATATTTAGCTCATGATAAAGGCTTAACTATTTATAAAGTCTCCGATAAGTTTGAACTGAAAACCAAAGTCAAAATTTATCCACAAAAAAACACATCTTTAGAAGGTCTATATACATCCAACCAAAAATTTTGTAGCCAATGTGAATCAGAAGGATTCAGAAAGATCACTTACTTTTTAGACCGACCTGATGTCATGTCAGAATTTTTTGTTCGAGTTGAAGCCGATAAGGGACAATATCCGTTACTGCTATCTAACGGAAATCCTATTAATCAAGGAGAGCTTGTTAAAGGCAGACATTTTGTGGATTGGCATGACCCCTTCCCTAAACCAAGTTATTTGTTTGCGTTAGTTGCCGGGGATTTGGATTGTTTAGAAGACAATTTTACTACATGCTCTGGTCGAAATATTTTATTGCAAATTTTTGTTGATAAGGGAAAGCTTGATCAATGTGGTTTTGCGATGCAAAGTTTGATCAATGCAATGAAATGGGATGAAGAAAAATTTGGTCGAGAATATGATTTAGATCGCTATATGATTGTAGCGGTTGGCGACTTTAATATGGGTGCAATGGAAAATAAAGGTTTAAATATTTTTAACACTGCTTACGTTTTAGCTAATAAAAAAACCGCAACCGATAGAGACTTTGAAGGTGTTGAATGCGTGATTGCTCACGAATATTTTCATAATTGGACGGGCAATCGAATCACTTGCCGAGATTGGTTTCAACTCAGCTTAAAAGAAGGTCTTACGGTTTATCGCGATCAACGTTTTAGCGAAGATATGCAATCGCAGGCAGTACAAAGAATAGAACAAGTTAAAATTATTCGATCAGCTCAATTTGCAGAAGATTCAGGTCCCATGGCTCATGCTATAAGACCTGACTCTTATATAGAAATGAATAACTTTTATACGGTAACCGTTTACAACAAAGGTGCAGAAGTTATTCGAATGATGAACACCTTACTTGGTGAAGAAGGCTTTAGAAAAGGCATGGATCATTATTTTGAAACCCATGATGGAAACGCCGTTACCTGTGAAGACTTTATTGTTTCTATGGAAACGGCAAATGATGTTAATTGGGCCTTATTTAGAAATTGGTATCGTCAAGCTGGAACGCCAACGGTGTCTATGAATTTGCAAAACATCGATAACAAACATATTAAACTTTCCTTTACTCAAACCTGTTTGTCGACACCAGAACAGATAAAGAAAAAGCCTTTTATGATCCCCGTTAAAATTGGATTTATAGATCAAGATGGCAAGCCAGCTCAATTTAAACAAAAACATGAAGATGAATTTCAAAGCGAAGCTCTTTTAGTTTTAACAGAAACAAATCAAACTTTCATTTTTGAGTTAAAAAATTCCAATGTCATTCCATCAGTATTCAGAGATTTTTCTGCTCCAATAATTTTCGAATTTAAGACTAGCCAAGAACAATTAGGCATTTTATTTGCTAACGACCCCGACCCGTTTAACCGCTGGGATGCAGGTCAAAAATTAATGACTAGCATTTTGAATTCAGAATCTGAAGAAGTTTCAAATAATGAATTAGAACTTTTAGTTAATTCCTTTAAAAATATACTGTCGGATCAATCACTAGATCATTCACTTAAAGCTTTAGCCTTACAATTACCGGATCAAAAGACTCTAATTGCAAACAGTGCTAGCATAAATCTCGACCGCTTATTTAATAAATATAAGCAACTCAAATCTCATATAGCAAAATCATTAGATGAAGAATGGCTAAGGGTCTATACCGATTTAAATTGTGAGTTACAAAACTCACCCAGTGAAAATAACGGAGATTCTGGAAAGAGATGGTTAAAAAATATTGCTTTAAATTATTTATTGATCAGTAATGAAAATAAGCATTTCGAGTTAGCAAAAGAGCAACAGAACAATGCTAATAATATGACCGATGAAATTACAGCTCTACAACTTATTGTAAAAACAAACAAGCAATCTAAAATGACTCAAATTGACAAATTTTATGACAAGTGGTCAACTGAAGAATTAGTTTTAGATAAGTGGTTTAGTGCGCAAGTGATGGTGGATAATGATGACGTAGTTAATCAAGTTAAAGAATTATTTCAACATCCCAAGTTTTCTATTAAAAATCCTAATAAAGTACGCGCTGTTTTAGGTTGTTTTATTGCCAACAACTTGACTCAGTTCCACAATGCTAATGGAAGTGGGTATGAGCTTTGCGGGGATATGATTATTCAACTAAATGATATCAATCCACAGATTGGCGCACGCCTTACTAAACAATTCTCTGTTTGGAAAAAGTTAGATGGCAAACGGCAAGCATTAATAAAAGAGCAACTTGATCGTATTCTTCAGATTAAAAAATTGTCGAAGGATATTTTTGAGGTGGCTGATAAGAGTTTGTCATAGCATTTAATTTGAAATGATCAACAGGCATACCGCACTGGCATACCCACTACATTCGCTACGCTCATGGGGCAAGCTTTCCATGCCTCCTTGCGAAATACGCCCTACATGGATGTAGGAAGTGCAGATCATGTAGGAGCTTTTATCTGCCCGTCCATCCCTGAACATAAAAAAACTCGCTAATTAGCGAGTTTTTTTATTAGGCTTATTTGCTTAACTTATTTCTTCGTTAACTTTTCTTTAATTCTAGCTTTCTTACCACTCAATTCTCTCAAGTAATAAAGTTTAGCCTGACGAACATCACCGCGACGCTTAACTGTGATGCTATCAATGATTGGACTGTGAGTTTGGAAACAACGCTCAACACCTTCACCGTAAGAGATTTTTCTTACTGTAAATGCAGAGTTGATCCCACGATTTTTAATACTAATTACAACACCTTCAAAAGCCTGTAAACGCTCACGCTCACCTTCTTTTACTTTAACTTGTACGATTAAAGTATCACCTGGTGCGAAATCAGGGACGTCTGTTTTTAACTGCTCATCAGCAATCATTGCTACTAATTTACTCATTGTGTGCTCCACTTACTAATTTAATGGTTCAATTTTAAAAAATTCTTATTAATCGTTCTTATATTCTTCTAACAATAATTTTTCTTCATTTGTTAACTGCTTAATAGCTAACAAATCAGGGCGTTTTTGCCAGGTAATTCCAAGTCGTTGCTTTAAACGCCATCGTTCAATTTCTTTATGGTTACCACTCAATAACACCGCAGGAACCTTTTTATCTTTGTACACTTCTGGTCTTGTGTAATGAGGATGATCTAACAAACCATCTTCAAAAGAGTCTTCAATAACCGACTCACTATGACCTAAAACACCATCAATTTGTC
>JQIA01002299.1_pt1 | contig 10248 bp, 7 predicted proteins | sample 811431 | NCBI WGS metagenome assembly JQIA01 (sample SAMN02998118, study PRJNA258478) | marine sediment metagenome | biome: marine; feature: seafloor; material: sediment; isolation source: oil-polluted sediment collected from 3 locations (0.5 km, 0.7 km and 0.9 km)... | place: USA: Gulf of Mexico ... | reverse complement strand
GGAAGTATTTTGGATTTTGGTTTTATCAACCATAAAACAAATAACCAAAATTTAACAGCTAAAGGAAGTTTTGTTTTTGAAGGAATTGGGTTTGAATATAACCCTAATAACTCAAGAAACTATTGGGGACAGTTTGATGGGGATCTTAAAAGGCAATTACCAATAAAAGATAATGAAGATTCTTATATTTCTTGGAGACCTACAAAATTAAATGCTGCTTTGAAATACAGTTTTGGAGAAAGAAGAAGTAAAAGATGTTATGATAATACATATAAAGATTTCTATACGGATGCAATAGGTGTTCAGCTATATAGTGTAGTTAGACCTTTAAGTCCACAATTTGCATTATCAACTTTTTATGAGAAATCGATAACCACCAAAATTCACACAAAGGTAACTTATACTATTGATGAGTTTTCTTATGTTAATATTGGAGTAGGTGCTTCGGTTCAATTTGGTAAGGTAAATTTCTATGGCATGGTTGATAATATATTGGAGTACACAAATCTGTCTTCTGCAAATAGTTTATCTTTACAATTAGGTTTCAATGTAATCTTCAATTAAAATGATAAAAAAAACACTTTTTTTTCTTACTCTTTTTATGAGTATTTCACTTTTTAGTCAACAATCAGAATTCGATAAATATCAGTATATAATTGTTCAAAGTAAGTTTGAATTTTTGAAAAGTGTAGATCAATTTCAAACAAGTTCTTTATTGAAATTTTTATTGAAAAAAAAAGGTTTTAAGGTTTTTTTGAGTAATGAAAAATTACCTCAATTATTGAATAACAATAGGTGTTTATCTTTATCTGCTTCAATAATAGATAATTCTAGTATGTTAAGTATAAAAAATACGATTGAGTTGAAAGATTGTTATGGTAAAGTTTTATACACTTCTAAATTAGGTAAAAGTAGAAATAAAGATTATAAGAAAGGATATCATGAAGCCATTAGAAGAGCTTTTGATTCGATGACTGATTTTGAGTATGATTACGATTCTTCGATAGCTATTAATAAAGGAGTAACTAAGGGCAAGGCAGCTGTTGTTAAAGTTACTTCAAAAATTGTTAAAACTTTAGAGATTAAGAAAGAAATTGTGACCTCTAAAGATTCTGTTATATTGTATGCACAAGAAAATGCCAATGGGTTTCAATTGATTAATACAAAACCTGAAGTTATTTTTATCATCTTAAAAACGAATGTAAAAAATGTTTTTGTGATTAAAGATAAAAATGGAATCTTCTATAAGGTAGGGGAGATATGGGTTGCAGAATATTATGAAAATACTCAGTTTGTAGAAAAACAGTATCAAGTTAAATTCTAATAATCGTATTTATCTTGCCATTTTCTTTTTAAAGTTTCTCTGAAATTATTTTCTCTTGAATTGTTACCAGGTTCATAAAATACTGTTCCAGAAATTTCATTAGGTAAGAATTCTTGTTGTACAAAATTATTGGCATAATCATGTGAGTATTTGTACTCTTTACCGTAATCTAAATCTTTCATTAACTTAGTTGGTGCATTTCTTAAATGCAGCGGGATTGATAAATCTCCTGTTTGTTTCACCAAACTTTGTGCTTTTCCAATAGCTAAATATGATGCGTTACTTTTAGGAGAATTTGCTAAATATACAGCACATTGACTTAAAATAATTCTTGATTCAGGATATCCTATTACAGAAACTGCTTGAAATGTATTTGTAGCTAAAATTAAAGCAGTTGGGTTTGCGTTTCCTATATCTTCTGAAGCTGAAATTAGTAATCTACGCGCAATAAATTTTACATCTTCACCGCCTTCTATCATTCTTGCTAACCAATATACTGCACCATTAGGATCACTGCCTCTTATTGATTTGATAAATGCAGAAATTATGTCATAATGCTGCTCACCAGTTTTATCATAACGAACTGTATTTTTTTGGATTTTTTCTAATACTAAATCGTTAGTAATTATAATTTCATCATCAGCAGAAACTAATAATTCAAAAATATTTAATAGTTTCCTAGCATCTCCGCTAGAGACTTGCAATAAAGCATCAGTTTCTTTTAACGTTATTTTTTTTGTTGATAAAAGTATGTCTTTTTCCATTGCTCTGTGTAAAAGAGCTATTAAATCGTTTTTATCAAAAGAATTTAAAATATATACTTGGCAACGTGAGAGTAGGGCAGGTATCACCTCAAAACTGGGGTTTTCTGTAGTGGCACCAATTAAAGTAACCCAACCTTTTTCTACAGCACCTAATAATGAATCTTGTTGAGATTTACTAAATCGATGAATCTCATCAATAAATAAAATAGGGTTTTTTGCAGTAAATAACCCTCCACTATTTTTTGCTTTTTCGATAATTTCTCTAACATCTTTTACACCAGAACTTATAGCACTTAAAGTATAGAAAGGTCGTTTAGATGCTGTTGCAATAATATTTGCTAAAGTAGTTTTACCAATTCCTGGAGGTCCCCATAAAATTAAAGAAGGAATAATGCCTTTCTTAATCAAATTAGTTAAAACTCCATTTTTGCCAACTAAATGTTGTTGACTAATATAATCATCAAGAGTTTTAGGTCTAATTCTTTCTGCCAAAGGTTCATTCATTATGTAAAAATAATAAAGATTTCTGTCAAAAAATGTAAAAATTGTATTTGGTTAGATTTTTGTTATTTTTATAGTGATGAAAGATGAAAAACAGTTAAAAATATCAGGATCTATTTTTTTTATACCAATTGTATATGTTCTTTCAATTTGGTTGATTTATTGGATTGAAATACAATTTTCCTTTAATTTTAATAAATTTGGAGTTTTTCCAAGAACTTTATATGGTTTTAAAGGTGTTTTCTTAACACATTTTATACATAGCAATACAAGTCATCTTTTTAATAATTCGGTACCTTTATTTGTGCTTTTAAGTAGCCTTTTCTTTTTTTATAAGGAGGCTGCATATAAAGTTTTATTATTTGGGGGTTTTTTAACAGGTTTTTTAACATGGTGTTTTGCTCGAGAATCTTTTCATATTGGTGCAAGTGGAATTGTTTATCTTCTTTTTAGTTTTGTTTTTTTTAGTGGTATAATAAAAAAGCACTACAGATTAGTAGCGCTTTCTTTTATTATTATATTCCTTTATGGTAGTATGATTTGGTATGTACTACCAATAAAGGAGGGTATTTCTTGGGAAGGACATTTGTCTGGTTTTTTAACAGGGTTAGCTTTTGCAATATCTTATAGAAATAAAGGAATTGTAAAAGAGGAACACCAATTTAAAGAAACAGAATTCGATTTACTTTTTGATGAAAATGGTAACTTTTCACCTCCAATAATTGAAGAAAGAGTAGATGAGGAAACATAAAGCTCCCCTTTTTGTAATTATATATTTGGTTGAGGCGTTAGCCTTAAATAAGGTTTTATTTCTTTGTGTCCTTTAGGGAATAACTCAGGAATTTGTTCATTGCTGACTGAAGGAGCAATTACACAATCTTCACCATTTTTCCAATTTGCAGGTGTTGCTACCTTATGATATGCTGTTAATTGTAATGAATCGATAACTCTTAATAATTCATCAAAATTTCTACCAGTAGAAGCTGGGTACACAATAATTAGTTTCACCTTTTTATTTGGGTCAATAATAAATACAGACCTTACAGTTAAGTTATTATCTGCATTTGGGTGAATCATATCATATAATGTTGATACTTTTTTATCCTCATCAGCAATAATAGGAAAGTCTACTATTGTGTTTTGTGTTTCATTAATGTCTTTAATCCAACCTTTATGAGAAGTAATACCATCTACACTTAAAGCTACTGTTTTAACATTTCTCTTCTCAAACTCATCTTTGTATTTTGCAACAGTTCCTAATTCTGTTGTACAAACCGGAGTATAATCTGCGGGGTGAGAAAATAATATTCCCCAACTATCTCCCAACCATTCATGAAAATTTATTTCTCCTTTTGAAGACTGTGCTGTAAAGTTTGGTGCTTCATCACCTAATCTAATAACGCTCATTTTTTCTGTTTTAATGATTAGTAAGTTTATTTCTGTTAAAATTACAATTTTTTTACTTCTTCATACTGATAATAAAAAAAGATAAACATGGCTTATATGTTTATCTTTTATAAAAGTATTATAATTTAAATTGATTACATGCGTTGTCTTACAGTTTCATATAAGAATGCTCCACAAGCTACAGAAACATTTAAAGATGCAATTTCACCTAACAAAGGTAATTTTGCTTTATAATCTACCATCTTTAATATTGATGGGTTTACTCCCCTATGTTCAGAACCCATTACGATAGCAATTGGTTGATTCAAATTTATATCATAAATAGAATCTTCTGTTTTTTCAGTGGCAGCTACCGTTTTAATTTCAGATGCTTGTAATAAAAATAAAGCATCTTTTATGTGATCAACTTTACAAATTGGTATTTTAAAAGCAGCACCGGCTGAAGTTTTTATAGTTTCTGCATTAACGGGAGCGCTTCCGTTTTTTTGGATAATGATTCCGTTAACACCTGTGCATTCTGCAGTTCTAATAATGGCACCAAAATTTCTTACATCAGACAATTGATCTAAAAGTAAAAACAAAGGAGTTTTTTTACTTTCAATTGTTTTTTCAATTAGTTCTTCTAAATCATAGAATTCAACTGGCGATATTTGAGCAACTGCTCCTTGATGGTTACTGTTTTTAGATAATCGATCTAATTTTTCAACAGGAACCATACTTGTAGTAAGGTTTTCAGATTTGATTAATTTATTAAGTTCATAAAATAATTCACCCCTTAAACCTTTTTGTAAGTATATTTTATTTATTGTAGAACCGCTTTCTATGGCTTCAATAATAGCTCTAAGGCCAAAAATGTTTGTTGTTTCTTTTACCTCTGTATTCATGTTGCAAATGTATGTTATTTTAACAAAAATAGCCCAAAGAAGAAGATCATCTTTGGGCTATTAATAATTTTCAACAATTTTAATAAACTTATTGTTTAACTAAAACGATTGATCTGTCAGCAAAATATCCATCAGCAGTGTAAGTGAAAGAAATTTTTCCAGTTGTTTCATCTACTGATCCTGCACCCGAAACTCCAATACCAAAGTTGTCTAGAAGATATCCACCAGTAACAGTTATTGTACCACATACATCAGAGATGTAAATTGGATACGAACCACCAAAAAATGGGTCTTCACTTACAGAATACGTACCAGGGCCAGTTGATGTAACCGTTACTGTAATACCAACTTTACTTGCTCTTGCAGATTCAAATGTATAATCTCCTTCTAAATTAGAAGGACATATAGCTTGTAAAGTAACAGCAACTAAATTCTTATCAGAAACTGTCTGAGAAGAAGAAGTAATTGCTAAAACTGCTTTTAATGGATTTAAAGCATCTAAATCAGCAGAATTTACTTTAATTGTTGCAAAGGCCGTTTTTGAGCCTGCAGGAATTGTAAATTCTGTTTCAGATAATGTAAATTCAACTCCTTCTGTTGCAGTAGAACTAGGATCTACCGCAATAGATATTGTTACTGCTTCATTTAATGGATAACCATCAGCACCTTGATATTCTATAGCAACGTCATAGTCATATACAGCACCAGTTCCATCTTGTAAAAAGTTACTAGTTATTTCTTTACTAGAAAATTGTGTGATTATTGGTCCTTGACCAAAATCTACTGCAGCTTCATCTAAACATGATGTTGCAGTGAATGCTAACAACATTAGTAAAGCTAATTTATTTATTATATTTTTCATTTCTTATATTTTATTAAACATTTAGATTATTTCCAGAAAGGATTTGATGTAAATGCGTCAGTTTTAGTTTGAGCAGGTACATTTTCTGAATTTCTACCAATCTCAGAAGAAGGGTATAAAAGTCTTACAGGTCTAGATCCATTTGATTCTACAGGAATTGGTAATGTATTTGGAAAACCAGTTCTCGTTAATTCTATCCAAGATTCTATTGCATTAGTTCCATTTAGAGCTACCCATTTTTGAGTAATTATTGCTTGAATTTTATCTGTTGAGGAAGCCCAACTTACATTAACAAGGTTTTGACCATAATAAGCTATTGCTTCATTATCAGCGTCAGGTACACCTAAATATGTAAAAGATTCTTTAATTGCTGAGTTATATAAAACCTCTGCAGCTGCATCACCACCTGCAATATATCCCCTCATAATTGCTTCAGCTTGTAAAAACATACTTTCCGAAACTAACATAATTGGTTGATCTTGTTCAGATGCTTTTAATAATCCAGGCCCAATGTGAGATACATCATCAGAAGTAAATCCTGTACCAGGTAAAGTTGTAATCTGTTCTGTTCCATGATATCCTCCTTCAACTGCTTCAGAATATAATCTTGTATATCTAGCATCATTTGTTAATACTAAATAATCAATAGCATAATCACTTGCTACAGTAAAATCATTTGCATCTGTGAATTCACCTCCATCATTTTTACCATAAGCAGCATAAAATGGATTTTGCTTATTAGCCACATTAAGATATCCAGGATTTGCATTTACATCGCTTGTAATATAACCAGCTCCGTTCGCATTAATTTTAGAAATTTCACCAGTAATATAAGCATCTTGACCGGTATTACTTAAACGTATTAACATTCTTAGTTTAACGGTATTAGCAAACTGTGCCCATTTAGTCATATCACCACCAAACATAATATCAGAAGCATCAGGATCTTGATATAAAGTATTTCCAATTAATCCTAAAGCTGTAGTTGCAGCTGATGTTAATTCATCTATTGTTGCTTTATAGATCGTCTCAGCATCATCATATGCTGGAGCTGTATTATCTCCTCTTAAACCTGCTTCAGAATAAGGTACATCTCCATAAAGATCTACTAAATATTGATATTGAAAACCTTTTAAAGTTTTAGCAATTACTTTATATGCACTATAATCTATAACGCCATCTTCATAATTTGCTATAAAGTTTAAGTTTTTGAAAACTTGATTAAAAGAGGTCTCAAAAATGTCATCATAAAATGTAGTAGTAATATTATATCTTAATAAGTTCTGCTGTGCAGACCAGTTAGAAGGTACAGAGTAATTATATACCATATAATTACCTAAGTAATTCATATCAGTACCATTTATATCAGCATAATATGCTTGAGCAACTGGTAAAGTTAAACTAGGATTCGAAAGCGTAGGATTGTTAGGACTCTCATTTACGTCTAAGAAGTCATCACACCCTACAGTTATTATCGATAAAGATAATAAGAAGAATATTTTAAATTTATTTATTGTTTTCATTTTTAGTTTTTTTAGAATTTAACATTTAATGTTACTCCGAATTGTCTTGTAGGCGGTGTTTGAGATTGACTACCATAACCAATAGCATTACCTTCTGTTATGTTAAATTCAGGATCTGTATATACATTAGAATCTGGTCTAAAGGTTAATAAGTTTCTACCATATAAAGCTAATGATAAATCAGTAATACCAATAGTAGATAATAGTTCTTTATTAAATTTATATGATAAAGATACTTCTCTTAATTTAATTGTTGAAGCATCAGTTACATAATTAGATTTAACTTCGTTATACCCATCCCAAAAAGCATTACCACCGCCAGTAGTAAGTCTATTTGTGTTTGAAGTATAACCACCACTACCATCAGAATACACAGAGTTAGGGAACACAAAAGGTTGTCTTCCTGAACTTGCACTGTGCTTTGTTAAACCAGTAAATTCAAGTGCATCTACTAAAGAATTATAAAATACATGTCCGGTTCTGTAATCCATTACTGCATATAAAGAGAAATTTTTATATTTTAATGTAGTATTGAATCCCATTGTTAGTGTAGGAGAAGTTTGACCTTGATCTTTGTTTTCTGATCCTTGAATAGGATCTCCATTATCTCCAACAACAACTCTACCTTCAGCATCTCTTTCGTAGTCTGTAGTACTTAACATAGGATAAGGTGAACCTACTCTTGCAATAACTTGCACAGCTCCAGAGTTATAAGGGCTTCCTATAACAACTTTATCTAACCCATCTTTTAAGGCAACAACTTCAGACTTGTATTTAGATATATTAATACCCATATCCCAAGTAAAATCATCACTTCGTATTACTGTACCGTTTAAGTCAATTTCCAATCCAAGATTTTCAATTTCACCAATATTAGTATATAATGATGTTGCTCCAGATGTTGTAGAAATATCTACTGGTGCTAATTGGTCTGTAGAATTTGTCTTATAACCAGTTATGTTAGCATTAAATCTATTATTAAATAAACCGAATTCAATACCAGCTTCCATAGAAGTTGTAAATTCAGGGCTTAAATTAGGGTCAGATATTCTAGAAGATTGAGATAAACCTACAGTTGAACCATAAGGAAAGTTTCCTGGTACAAAAAAGATGTTATTTGCAGCATAAGCTCCAGGGTCATTACCTGTTTTAGTAACGTTAAAACTCGTTTTTAGGTAACTTAAACCTTTATCAGAAACTATTTCTGGAAAAGCATCAGATGCAACAAAAGACAGTCCAGCTCCTGGGTAGAAGTAAGAATTGCTTTCTGTTGGTAATGTAGAAGTGATATCATTTCTACCAGTTACGTTTAAAAATAAGAAGTCTTTAAAACCTACAGTAATATCTCCATAAAAACCAATTTTTCTAAATTGAGAGTAAGACTCACCACCAACTAATTCACCTGATCTAGTTGCTACATTATAAAATTCTGGAATAAATAAATTTGTTCCTGAAACATTTATGCTCTTACCAGAAGTCATTCTCATGTTATGACCAACGGTAGCGTTAATATTAATATCTTCTGTCACATCTTTTTGATAGTTTAGAATGAAATCTGTATTAACTCTATTACTAGTGCTAATAGCATCAGCAGTACTTGCACCATACTCATCCATATTATAGTAAGCATTACTAACTTGGAATGCATATCTGTAAGCTCCGAATTCTTGTGTGAAGTCTGATGAAAAACCTGTGTAACCTGCTCTTAAAGTTGCTGTTAAGTTTTCATTGATTTTGTATTCTGCATCAGCTACAATAGTAAAAGAAGTTACATCCGTAAAATTTCTCTGAGTATCTATAATGAAATATGGATTTTCGTAAAATCTAAAGAAAGAAACTTCATTTCTTGTAAATTCACCATCTCTCCAATTTTTCATTTGGTCTAATGGTAAGTGTAAAGGTGTGTTAAGTACATTCCAATATACTGGACGTCCTTGTCTACCTCCATTACCAACAGTGTTACTATGAGATCTAAAGAAAGAGAAGTTACCTCCAACTTTTAATTTCCCCATTGTCTTACTAGATTTTAATCTAAAGTTAGTTCTATTAAATTTATCTTTTGGAACCGTACCCGTAACGTTCGTTTGGTTTAATGACATTAAAAAGTCATTAGTTTCATCTCCTGAACTTAAAGTAATTCCATGTCTTGTAGTAATACCTGTTTCAAAGAAATTTTTATTTCTATCTTTAATAGCAGTAAAAGGTACTTGCCAAACGCTACCATCATCATATGTTTCACTAGCGTCTACTAATCTACCATCATAACGTGGTCCCCAGTTTACATTTTCTAAAGGATATAAAGTTCCATCAGGAAATCCACCAGCACCAAATTCTTCTTGTAGCTCAGGTAAGTAAGCAACAGATTCCGTTTGAAGTGTAGAAGTGTACGTGAAATTTAATTTTCCTTTTCCTGTTTTAGTTGTGATGACTAAAACTCCATTACCTGCATCAGAACCATACAAAGCAGAAGCATTTGCTCCTTTTAATACTGTTATATTATCAATATCTTCTGAGTTCAGCCTATCGATTGCATCTCTAGAAGAAGGGTACCCATCAATAACAATTAATGCTTGGTTGTTACCTAATAAAGATCTATTACCTCTTAAAACTACTCTAGTAGAAGGGTTAACTCCATTGTTAATAGTGCTAATTTGAAGTCCTGATACTTTACCTACCATTGCTGTAGCTACATTTGCAGCTTTAGTTTGTGTTAAGGCACTAGATTTTACACTTTGAACAGAATAAGATAACTCTTTTGGCTTTCTCTTTATACCTAATGCAGTTACAACAACCTCGTCTAATACGTTATTGTCTTCAACTAAAGTGGCATTAATTGTATTCGAGTTACCAACTTTTCTTTCAGCTGATCTATAACCAAGGTAGCTAAAAACTAAAACATCTCCTGAACTTGCTTTGATAGAGTATTTTCCATCAAAATCAGTCTCAGTACCTGATTTAGTACCTTTAATTAAAATACTTACTC
>JQIA01002298.1_pt1 | contig 10249 bp, 5 predicted proteins | sample 811431 | NCBI WGS metagenome assembly JQIA01 (sample SAMN02998118, study PRJNA258478) | marine sediment metagenome | biome: marine; feature: seafloor; material: sediment; isolation source: oil-polluted sediment collected from 3 locations (0.5 km, 0.7 km and 0.9 km)... | place: USA: Gulf of Mexico ... | reverse complement strand
TTTATATAAATTGACCGCCCGAAGGGCTCCTTTGCTAATACCTAACACCTGTCATCTTAAGTTTATGACATTGAGTGGGGCATCCCCGTAAACTTAAATTTATTCACCAGGTATGCGTAACCTGCCGGACGAAGCTTCAAAACGTTTGTTTTCATGTGGCATCCTCGTAAAATTGTTATTACACTGGTAATATAGTTAGAATTTGCTATAGTGTCAACATAACAATTATTAATCAGTTATTAGCTGGTAAATTGATTACTATTTCATGGGTGCGAGTTTATAATTCAGCGCAAATCTGGTAAAATAGTTATTGGGCTGGTAAATTGTTTAGAATTGAATTGCAGTCGGTAAAATCATTACAAGTGCCGTCGCCGCATAAAGACGGGCTCTTTTAAACATTTAGGCTGAAATCCCCATAAGAGCCTGAAAGCCCGATGAATTTGAGTTGAATAAAATCAAAATGGGGTTATTGGGGTATGGCAACGATTCCTTCGTAATTCAGCCAAATAAACAGCGTTTACATTTACAATATACTAATTTTATTATCTTTTAAATTTTTTAAACTGATCAAACGCCTCAAATACGATTTAAAACCTTTAATGGGTGACCCCTTGTAGCAAACCATACCATCGCTTTAGCAATAAACTGCTAAACTATAGGAATACAGGCCGATAGATTCTATTTCAGCCAGTTTGTATGAGGTAACAGAGAGCGATCTCTTCTCAAGAAGCTATGGTGCATTCATATAGTGTTTACTGAAATATATTTATTTTTTATTCTTTACAATTTCAGCTCTGAATTCAGATACGGTATTGTCATTGCCCTCAACCATATTGGTGACACTGAACCAACCGTTTGTAATTTCATCACCATTGTCGAGCACGCCGGAGAATGACCCCTGGATATACCCACCAGGTTCTTCAACCTTTTCAAGCGTTACAGTAATGTCACCTTCAAGGGTACCGACTTCAGAATTATACTGAACACCAAGAGAGCAGTCTTCGGGGCCATACACGCCAGTCCTGTTTTCCGGATCAACATTTTCAATTTCCAGGTATATCATTTTTTCCATTGTGGATAACACCGGAATATCAGAGCCAAGTATAAGAATTTTCTTATATTCAGGATCATAAGAGGCAATTGGTTTGAAATTATTTTCAGGGGTAGGGCCTGTTGTAATCGAATAATTTTGACCTTCGACATCAAATGATATTTCATCACATCCGGTAAGTACAACAGCAATAAGAATAAGAATCACAGACAGTAGTTTTTTTTTAATATTCATTTTTGTATTAGTATCCTCTGTGTTAATCTTGTTGTAAAGATCGCTCTCTGTTCTGTTTGGGGGGTTGTTTATACTGAAAAAAGTTACAAATAACTATTAGTAACCTGCAACTAATATTAAACTAAGCACACATTATCCTTAATTTAAGTTCCATTGTATTATTTGCCTGTTCTCAATTTCTCTTGATGTCTCGAATACCTACAGGCTATGTGTTCGTCAGGCTTAGTGTTACATTTTTCCTTAATTATTATTTGGGGAGGGATGGAATGTTATTTTATTTATATCTTATTGCATCTTTTTAAGCTACTTTTTCAATATTTGGTCTCTTATAAGGTTTTCCGCCAGGGTTTAAGCTTACTTCTTGACCTTTATCCCCTTTTTCATAATTTCAGTAACAAAAACTAAGGCCATTCTATATTCCTCCCGTCAAGATACTTGTCACGATGCATCCGGAATGGAATTATTTTGATAATGAAATCAGGAAACGGTTTAATTTCATTATGGTGAAGGGATAGAATTCCCTGTTGATCAAATCAGTTTTTACCGAAAAAAATGATCAAAGCTTTCCGAATTTGTAAAGGATGTTAAGCAGATCTTTTCCCGCTTTTATAATAGAATGTATAACAGACGCGGTACGCTTTGGGGAGAACGCTTTAAAAGTGTTATTGTCCAGAATGGAGAAACCCTTGTGAGCTGTCTGGGTTATAGGTCCATCTACTTCGTTTTAGTGATTTGCCAGACTTTTTACGAGAATATCAATCTTAAGAACATCCAAATAATGCAGGCTTCGAAATTGCATCCCGGATATTTTTGTTGATGTTTTAATGAATTAAGCTTAAAATATAATAATTTCAAATGCTAATCTTGCTTTCAATTCCCATAATTTCACATCTTATTACCTAAACGGAGGTTCTATGAAAAAGTTTTTAATCCTGACTGCTATAGTCTTATCCGGTTTTATTATCAATTCGGTTTATGCCGAGCAAATTACGGTCGTTACAGGCGAAATTATTCCATATTCATATAAACTGGGAGATACTCAGATTGGTGTCGGATCTGATATCGTTGCTGAAATCGCTAAAAGAGTAAGTTATACAAAAAAGCCTGTATCCCTTCCCTGGCCAAGGGCAATTAGAAATTCTCTGGAAGATAATACCATTATCTATCCGCTGGCACGGGTTCCTCAACGTGAGAACCAGTATTTATGGATCGGCCCGATTGTGGATGATGCACTGGTTTTTTATATGAGAGCGGATGATACCAGAACCTTTACCAATATTAATGAGTTAAAAGATCTGAGAATTGGTGTTCTCAGAGCAGCGCCTCCGGGAAAAAAACTGGAGGCATTAGGGTTTACAAAACTCGACTTTGTTTCAGAAGAGGCAACAAACCTGAAAAAACTGAATAAAAGTCGGATAGATGCATGGTTTTCAACGCAATTAATTTGTGAATTTACAATTCGCAAGGCAGGGTTTGACAGTAATAACTATAAACTCGGTTTAAAGGATAGCGAGCTGGTTTTCTATCTGGGTGCTTCAAAAAATATTCAACCCCATACTGAAAAATGGCAAAAAGCCCTTGATGAGATGAAAAAAGACGGAACGCATAAAAAAATTTTGATTAAAAACCATATTGAAAATTAGTTTAGAGCATGTCTAAGCAGGGCAATTAACAGGTTTTGCTGGTTGCCCTTTTTTATAAAAAAATGAATTAATTCTGGTTACTATTTCCTTCCATCTCATCGATAAAGACGACACCTCCTGGCTACAGGTGAGCCTATGCTGCAGGGGGGCGTCAAAATGTGCCCGTGTAGGGTTTCAAACCTGCTCAATGGCGGAATTCCTTAAACATAGTGAAAAAAATCATATACAGGCTCTGATTAAGATCGGCCTCCGTTACTTCATGGTTGACAAACAAACCTTATTATCTTACTGCCTTTATTCTGACTTTTTAGACAGAAAAAACATAAAAAATAATGTGTTTCTACAAATTTAAAAACGCTTTTTTGTGTATAGTTAAGGCTTTGTAATTATAAGAAATAAAGAAACAGGAATAGTTTAAAGATGTTAAATGAATGTCATTCGTCAGCGTTTACTATTGAAAAAAATGATGAGTCTGGTCCGGATTTTTTTAAGACTATAAATCATATTATAATTGATTCCGGTATTTTGTTTATCAGAATCAGGTTTTTCAATAAAGAGAATCAAGCCATAAGACAGGGTGTGTTTTCAAGCAAAGAGAGCCTGCATGATATATTAAAAAATCAGGGCATTATTAAATTACTTTCAGAAGACGTGTCAATCCCGGTTTTTATCACAGGCAAACTTTCAGAAATAACACGTGATGTTCTTGGGCGCGGACATGTTATTCTTCAATCAGCTGCCTTATGGTCGGCATTACAGCTGCGAATTTCTTTAACCAAAGATGTTGAATCGATGGCTGTGGTTGATCTCTCTGCTTCGGGCTACGTTATTATAGGCGTTGATGATCAGGGCGAACTCAAGGATGATCTTTTAATTGTAAACCCCAAATGTGGCGCCGGTACAGGTGTTAATCTTGACAGGATTTTGCAGAAACTCAACATAGGGCATGACGATGTTGATAGTCTGTTGCGTGAGTATATTGGTGACGGCGGTAGTGAAAAACGTAAAACGGTTAATGTTCGTGCGGATCGATGTGGTGTTTTTAGTTCTTCTGCGACAATATCAGATAAAAACCAGGGGATTCCTATCGATTTTGCGTTGGCTGTAACCCTTAAATCTGAAGTTGTTAAGGTTTGCCGGAAAATTCCTGCAGGATTCCAAAAGGTTTTTCTTACAGGAGGTGTTTTTTCCTGGCAATATGCAAGGGATTGCGCCTGGGATTATCTGAGAAGTATCAATGTGAAAGAGATTGAGTTCGACCATGACCAGGCAATGATCTTTGAAGGTATCGGACATCTTTCCCAAAGAATCTCTAAAAATAATTTTATGTCTGAAGAAAGACGTTTAATCAAAACAAAGAAACAGGAAGAGTACCCGGGATTTCAGACTTTAAAAAACGAATTTGAGGAAGAAAACCTCTATTTAAGGCTTGATTCGCCGCCAGTTACTGAAAAACTGATTCACTATTCCGAAAAAACATCTGTTTTCTTAGGACTTGATGTGGGTTCAACAATGGCAAAAATTGTAATCACCGATGCTGATACAGATGAGATTCTGTTTTTGAATTCTTATAGCAATAACGGTGATACAATCGAAACCATTAAATATATTTTCAGCGATATTAAATCCCAGCAGGTAAGTCGGCTTGCCATCAGGCAGATCGGCATTACCGGAAGCGCACGCTATCAGGTACAGCAGGCGCTTCAACAGGTTTATCCCGCTTTAAAAGACCGGGTATCCGTACTGGTTGAAAACTATGCGCATGCCTATGGATCGATGGCCTATGTGCATGAGCATATTGCACACCTTGAAACGCTTGGTATCGACGATGTTAATAAAGACTTTTGCGTGCTTGTTGATATTGGCGGCGAGGATACCAAATTATCGACTATCTCAATCAAAAAAGAGGATCTTTTTGATAATGTTATGAATATTAAGTGCTCAGCAGGAACGGGCAGTTTAATAGATGCGTTGCAACCCGTTTTGGGTCTTGATGATATTGCAAAATCCTGCCACCAGGCTTTTGAAGCGCCTAAATCATATTCCATTGAAGCAACCTGTGCTGTTTTTTTAATGGAAAGTGCCCGCAAGCTGCAGGCTCAGGGATATCCTAAAGAAGAAATTCTTGCCTCTGCGAACTGGGCCATTGTTGAGAATATGGCAAAAACAATGTGGGGCCAGCTTGAAATACCCCAAAATGCTGTTGTTCTGCTGCATGGACAAACAATGCTTTCTGAACCTTTGCCTCTGGCAATCACTTATCATATTCAGAAATTTGTCGGCACTTCGATGTATAATCTGGTCCCCCCGCATCCGGGACACCGGGCCTGCTTCGGATTAATTAAGCAGTTGAAACAACAGAAAACTGCAGGGGATGAGCGCTGTCTGCTTGATGCGTTTATCGAACGCTCCTTCACAAAAAAAATAATCCAGTGCAGGGGCATTGTTTGCGGAGATCCGGAAGCACGGTGTAACAGAACACATCTAAGCGGTCTGGGCAATGATGGGGAGAAATTCAGTTTTTCACTGGGTGGTTGCACCACAGTCAATGAGTTCCTGTCTCAAAAAAAACAAAAAAACAGTATTCAGAAAACCGAGGATACCTATAAAAGCATTTGGACATTTATTGATAATAAACATCCAAAAAATGACGATCCCAACAGGCTTGTTATTCCCCGCAGTTTTGTTGTATCTGAATGGGCCTATTATTTTTCTCAGATATTTAAACAACTCGGTATACCCGTACATATTGATAATATCCTGGAAAAAGATGTGAATCTTGCGCAACAGTATTTTAATATTGACACATGCGCACCTCAGGTTGGTGCTGTCGGCCAGTATCAACGCCTGGCAAACGAGCCCCATGGTGTTATCCTTGCACCGCAGATCGAATTTGTACCGACAAACAATAAGAGCATGGGAAGAACCTGTACTGTTAATCAGGGTGGTGTGTTAGTTGCGGAAAATCTTGCAAAAGTAAAAAATCCCAAAGCGAATTTCCATCTGTTTAATGTCGATTTCAGTACATTAGACCCAAAACAACATGCAAAGCAAATCAAAAAGCAATTAACAAAAGTCTTTGATTTTTATAATGTTAATCCCACATTTCAGGAATTAACATCCATTGTCAAAAATGCGTTATCGGAAAATTCAAAACTGAAAAAAGAGACTGTCGATTATGCTGCAGGCCTTGCAGAATCTGCTTTAAAAGAAGGCCGGGAAATAGCTGTTGTTATCGGCCGTGAATATATTTTGAACCCGGGCATTTATGACAGTCATGTAGGGCGCTTGTTCAATGACAAAGGCATTGCTGCTTTACCGGCTTATATATTTGAAATGGATCTGGAGGACAATTATAAATACGTCTACTGGAAAAACCCTCACTTTATTTTAACGTTAATTGAAGCTATCGCAGAAAAAAAACTTCACAAAAAAATCAAACATCCGGGATTGGCGAAAGTATTCCGGTCAATTGAAACAAAGGCGTCTCAGCAGCTTGTACCGGCTGTACTTGTCTCAACATTCTGTTGCGGGCCGGACAGTACGATTATTCCTTTTGTCTCTGAGATTATGAAAAAAAGACCCTTTTTATTTATTCAGTCCGATGCTGCGATTAAAGAACTGGCACACCTTGAGAACAGGGTGAATACACACGTTAAACAATTGGGGCAGGGATTGCACGATGATCTGCTGAGTCTTCCCGGTGAAACACTTGAAGTAAAAATTATGCAGGACCTGACACAGACAGATTCCATCGATATCGATAAAGATGCGATCTATCTTCCGAGGATTTCAGACAACAGATATATTTCATCTGTTTTACGTGCTGCGGGATTAACCTGTATCGATAACTTCAGTGATGATGATTATGATCTTTCAGAAGAAATCAGAAAAGGGCGTAACGTCGTCGGAGACTTGGTTTGCGCGCCCATGGCGGGAATTTATGGCGATATCTTAAGTGCGGTAGATGATTTCAAACAAAAAAAGGCCAGTGGCGACCCATCGGTTGAGGGGAAGGAAAGGGTGCTTTTTTTCAACTATAAAGGAACCGGTCCCTGCAGGCAGGGCCAGCATATGCAATCACATTCGCTCTATTCCAGCAAGTCACATGCCTGTGAAGGGCAATGCTCCGTTAATGACTCAAATCAGAAAGGGTACCTGCAATATCTGATCCTTGATGAAAGAAAAGGCCTGAATGTTGGTACTGAAGACTGGGTTCTGGTTCGTGGGTTGCAGGGATTTATTCTACAGGGTCTTCTGCATTCACTTTATTTTAAAGCGGGTACTTCTTGCTCGGATTACGAGGCGTTTCAACAGATGGAAAAAGAATATCGTCAGCTCAAAGAGGCGATTTATGATATTCTGGAAAATAAATTAACCCCGGGAAAATATGCAGAAAAAACGGCAAAATATTTGGGTGCCACTCCTCTTTTGGGCGTGGGTATTAAATACCTGTGTTACAAAGGGTATGCAAGAGATCTGCAGAGAGCTTTAAACGCATTCTCCACAAAATGGATTATTCCCCATCAGGCAAAGAAATCGAATCGTATGAGAATTCAGATCAGCGGCGAAACCTATATGCGTATCAGTCAGTCTGAAGATATATTTAAGCACTTGCTGATGAAGGCGGGATTTAATCGTTTTGATCTGGACCACGATCCTGGCTGGACTTATTTTGACCAGGCGCTTGCATATGAGTGGGGCTGTTATGCTGATGATGCGAATCTGACTCTGAAGGGATTTAGGCGTAATGTAAGAAAGCTGGAAATAAAAAAACTGATGAGGAATACGAAACGATACATCACTTTTTTAAAGATTAAAGGATTCTATTTTCTATTACGCCATATAATGGCGGGGCCTCTATACAAGTCCGCAGGCATTGCTTTACCGGTTTCTATGTTAAAAGTCATGAAAGCGGCAAAACCATTGATTCCCACCCTGCGTCCTGAGGGGGAATTAAGTGCGTATATTGGTGAAACTATTTTAAATCAGCAAAAAGGTGTGGATCTTATTTTAAATGTTGCACCCGAAGCCTGTATGGTTTCAGCGATGGGCGAATTATTAACCCCCGGCATATTAAAAGAATCACAGAGTAACAGTAGTAGAATACAGCATCTTTTTTCATCGAATGGCCTTGTTAATGAGGATATTTTAACAATCGCACTGCTAAAAAGTCTGGGCCCTGAAAAATATTATAAGCGGTGACTATAGGCATTTAAACAATAACCAGAAAAATAAACGGATAAATTATGTATCGCAAAAAAATATGTTCCATTAAAACAGTCGGTTTTTTTATAATTTTGTTTCTTATAGTCATTCTTTCAGGTTGTAGCTTTTTTAAATCAGAAGAGAGTTTGGCAAATGACAAAAAAGACCTGAATAAGGTTCTGAATGGTTTTTTTGTAACGTATTGGAAAGGGGCAAAGATTTCACTCAGAGCAATACCGGTTACAAATGGTGACTCGGGCATTAACTTTAAAGATGTTAAGAAAGACCAGGCTGAAAAGATGAATTTAGGTCCCCAACTATCACGGATTTACGACTGGGAGCTGTTCTTAAATGATGTGAAAGAGGAGGGGGTAAAACTCAGTGCTAAAGAGATGATGGCCTTTGCTAAAGAAATATATACAATGTCAGATACGATCAAAGATATGGATGAAGATGAGTATCCGACAGTTATTGAAATCATCTCAAAAAGCAGGGCTCTGTTAAAAAAAGACCCGTTAAGTATTCCAGCAAACTGGAATAACTCTATGGAGCATTGGGTGTTTGCGGCCGTAATGGAAGCAAAACCCGGTTTTGGCTCCTGGAAATCATACGAACTGGACAGAGTCAATCCAACGGATCTGGTAACAACTGACCTGCAGACTCTGGCGTTTATTCACAAAGGTATCGATTCTTTACGAAATGACTGGAAATTCATTGCAGAAGAGACTTTCACACAGGCTCTTTCTGTATTGGAAAAATCAGATATTATGCTTCAACCCGATATTGAAAAATTCTTTTCATCAGTCAAAAGACCCAACCTCTCAACTGACGAAAATTTTCGCCTTAATATGCTTGCTGTAACCCATCTTTTACGGGGATTCTCGCGGAAGCAGATTGGCACTTCAGAATATGATGAACTTGCTGTAAATGATGTTGAAAAAGCTGTGAAATATTTCGCTAAACTGGGAATTGAGAACGAATTTGTGTGGGTCGCAGAGAGCTATCTTTTTATAAAAAACAATGAAACAGACAAAGCAATCGAATCGTTAACAAAACTTGAGAACAGCCGTTTTCTTACGAGTCGGGAAAAGAAGCTGATCAAAGAAGCAAAGGCAAAAATTAAAGACCGTGACACTGATTCTGCACTCAATTTTATTACGGATAAGATTATCATGTATAAACTCGGAATGAATTATACATCTTCCTGTTTATCAGAAATTGAATGGATGCGCCTGCTCGAAAGAACAGAAGAAGGCAGAAGAATACTGGCAAAATTCACAGAATTGCAGGAATCATTTAAAAAGGCAAAGAAATATCTGGATTTAGGTCGTTTGAAAGAAAAGAGCAAAAATCTAACAAAAAAGCTGACTGAATAGTACAAGTATTTGCCCCGGTAATGTCTTTGCTGATATACCGGGATTGGATTAGAAAAAAAGGGGCGGGTGCCAGCCCCATCCCAACGCATATCGCATTCTAATCGATGATACAATCACCAGATGATGCTGAAGAAAGGGGTGTCGTCGCTAAGTCATTCGCGACTTTTTAACGTCGGCAGGGCATTTATTTCTTCTATCTGTTTTTTATAACACTCAGGGCAGACACCATGGGAAAGTTTGGCGTCTGAGTGAGATTGAATATAGGATTCTAACACGTCCCATTCTCCCTCATCATCACGAATTTTTTTGCAATAGGAACAGATTGGCAGAATGCCTTTTAAAACCTTGATTTCATCGATTGCTTTTTCTAATTCGGTTGTTTTCTGAACCGTTTCCTGCCACCTCTTAAGTGAAAAAAAAAATAGCAATATAACTGTAATGAAAGATGTGGTAATAATTTCATCAATTTCGTATTCCTCATATCTGGTTGCAAATTCGACAATATTTTCAAAAATATCAAAATAGCCTGAGATAAAAAATGAAATGATTAAAATGATACTACCAAAGATGAGTTCCCAAACGACCTTATTCACGATGCCTCTCCTGATTTAAAAAAAACACTTAAAGGTAATTATAAAATAGTATTCGTGATATCACAAGTTTAATGCTCTCGTAAAAAGTCTATAGATGGCTAAGGAAAAGGGCCCATATACAAGATTTAGTGGTTGGCCAGGCTT
>JQIA01002297.1_pt1 | contig 10250 bp, 6 predicted proteins | sample 811431 | NCBI WGS metagenome assembly JQIA01 (sample SAMN02998118, study PRJNA258478) | marine sediment metagenome | biome: marine; feature: seafloor; material: sediment; isolation source: oil-polluted sediment collected from 3 locations (0.5 km, 0.7 km and 0.9 km)... | place: USA: Gulf of Mexico ... | reverse complement strand
GATAAAAGGAACCGAGTAAACAAATACCCAATGGCTTACAAAAGGCTTTGTTGATCCTTAAGTTAATGACATTGATGTGCCATTTGCAGACATAAGGTGATTAGGTCTCTGACGCTATAAAGACAACTTAACGAACTAAATTTTGCTAAGAAATAGTTTCTGGTTAGCAACCAGAAGCAGACATCGATTTTATCGACGGAAAAAGTGTCCGTTTTTGTTTTTAACGGTGTCTGCCCTGTCATACTTAAATTGACATCTGCAAGCTAGCGCTTTCATTAATTCATTCTATGGGCTTACAGATTTTTGGTGCCATAATAAAACAGACCATACAAACACCAGTATTTCTAGCGTAAACGACCAATGTAAAATGAAGTTTAGCCACCAAGGAGTGTATAAGGCGGGCACAGTAAAAAGAGCAAAGGGTTTGTCAATGAATGGAGCAAACCACCATATATCGCCGACTATTGTATCTAGCAAAATATGGACAAAACCACCTATTGAGAAAATGAGCGCTAAAACTGGCCTGATTTTCTGATGAGCAAACTTAAACCACAAGCTAGCCAATGACAGAAGTACTAACCACAACCCAGGATAGTGAGGCCAATAGGTATGATGGTTATGTTGCCGGTTATCAACCAAATAAAAGTAAAACATATCAAAATCTGGAGCGACGGCACCTAATGCCCCAGCCAAAACAAAGAACCTTGCGGAAACCCCTGAGTTTTTGAAATACTTCAATAGCAATTTTGCAGTCACATATCCTGCCGGCAGATGGCCTATGAACATAAATACCCTAACGTTTGAAGTTACAAGAAGTATAATATAGCTTTGCATTTACAGCCTGAATTAACATGTGTAGCAGGCATGATGAAGAAATTTCTGCATTAATATGCTTCTACAAATTTATATTGTTTAAGTCGAGCCTACCCTATTGGCTTATTTATTCGTGGCTGTCTTTCTAAGATATTTTTCTGCTAGATATCCAAAAAAAGATATACCCAAAAAATCAGCTGATAGATCAATTAAGTCAAAAGCTCTATTAATCAGAAAAAGTTGAGAAAACTCTTCTAAAACTGAGAAACTAAGCACTAATAGTATCCCAAGGTGTATTTGACCACGCCCTAGTCGCAGCTTTTTTTTGTTAAAAGCAAAAACACTCAATAAAGTCAGTACTCCGTATAGAAAAAATGTCCGAGTTTATCGCCATAAGGTATCGACCGAGCAACATCAAAAAACAAGGTGCTCGAGCCAGTATCCGCCTGAAAAATAACCCAACAAATAAAGAGAAAAAACACTATTGCAGGCAACATTCGTATCTTCATCTTTCCAGCTCATGCTCGGTATCTACATTCGGAACATCTTTTCTACCGGGTTTAACACTACTAATACGCTCACTAACTTCATACCAGTCAATATTTCGTGTACTAATCATGACTACGAGCAAGGCCAGAAAGGTTAACGACGCGCCCATTAGTAATGCAAAATCCTCAGCACTTATAATCACATAAAGTACACCATATAAAAGCGATAATAAGGATGAAAACCCTAGTGCCTGCTTAAAACCTCGTAAAACAAAACACAGGTAAAAAAACAATAAACTGACACAACACAAAGTTGCAATTAAATAGGCATAAGCAAAAGGAATATGTTCAGAGAGCGATACTAAAAGAAGGTAAAACGTAGCGATGGCAACCCCAACCAAGGTGTATTGTATTGCATGTATTGGTAACTTCTTTACGATCTCAAATACAAAGAAAGCAATAAAACTCAGGCCGATAAATAAGAGACCATATTTCACCGATCGCTCCGACTGTAAATAAACATCAACGGTCTCAATGTGTTTGACTCCAAAGCTATTTACGAACAGCTCATTGCAACTACCTCGCTCACAGCTTTTCACTTTATCAGTAATATTACTGGCAAAAGAAGTGATATTCCATTCCGCTTGATAACCCTCTTCATCAATGGCTCTCGAAGTCGGTAAAAACATTCCCGTAAATTCAGGGTGGGGCCATGAGGAAAGTACCTTTACATTTGCTTCCTGGCCAACGGGGACAAATGAAATGGTCTCCATACCTCTTAATTCAAGTTTAAAACTAAACTTAATATCACTTAAATTTGCTTGAATCAAATTAGGTGGTGCTAAATCAGGTAAGTAGGCATGAATACCATTAGTATTCGCATGTAGCTTACTACCTGGGCTAAAGGCTAGTGTTTTATTGGACCAATTTAAGCGTGGAAAACTATTAATTCCACGAGGATCTGAAACCATTGTTGAAAGATAGGCTTTGCCTATAGTCACCGCGTCGCCTTTCTTCTTAATATTTTTTATGGCACGCTGAATAGACTCAAGGTTTACCATACCTTTAACGTTAAGCTGTGCAGTGTAAACCGGTACTTTATAAATGCCTTTATAGCGCATATCATTCGAGATAGAGGTTTCAAATTTTAATTGTTCTGGAAAAAAGAACTGCTTTTTAGAGGTCTTTCGTACTTGAATAGTTGTCTCCTTTTTTTCAGCACTCCAGACCTCTTCTTTGGTCTCGACAACATAAGGAAGCACAATGATCGGGCCAACTATTTTCTGGGGCCCTGTCCAGCTACTAGCAACACTGTTTTTTGCCTCTTGCAAATAAACGCTTCGTTCGGAGATTTTCCCAGAAATCATTGATAGGGGAATCATAAGTATTACCGCTATTAAGCCTATTATAGCAATTTTTGTTGTCAGTATTTTTTGCATAGATCTTCACCTCTTAAATATCCATTGTGTAATTAAGGTCAGGATATACAACAATTATGAGGTGCTGATGAGGATTGTGTGCAGTTTGTGTGGAAGGGTTTAATTGCTTTAAATAGGATAATATTCACACAGTAAAATTGTGTAGGCCTTCTATTAAAAACTAGTTATTCAATGGCCATGACAAAGTTGCCAATGTACCACCCTCTTTTTGATTTTCAATGGTGATATCTCCATGGTGAAGCGTCATTATTTGTCTTACAAAACATAACCCTAAACCTGAGCTTTTCTTTTGTGAGTAAGGTCTTGCTAATGAATAAAATCGATCAAACACCTTATCAATTGCGTACTGAGGAATACCCTCTCCTTGATCTTTAACCATCAGCGTCACTTGTTCAGATTGTTTAAAGTCGATATCTAATTCAATCCTTCCATTGAGTGGGCTAAAGTCGATGGCGTTTTGTAAAATATTATCCAGCGCCTGAGTCACCAAAAACTTATCGCCTAATATCAGCGCCGAGCTTGGTAACTTAGACACGACACCCAGTCGCTTCTTCCCTAATACAACCTGCTTACTTTCTAATACCGCATTAGCCACAGCAACTAAATTGACCTCGTCAATATGCAACAGCACATCTTGCTTCTCTACCGAAGCTAGGGCTAACAGCCGGTTTATCATTTCATCAATACGCTCAATTTCGTATTGAATATTACTCATAAATTTCGCCATATCTTCGGCCGGCATAACTGGACTTATAATTTCTGCCGCGCCCTTAATGGCCGATACAGGGCTTTTCAATTCATGCGTTAAAGCATGTATATAACGTTCCACATATTCTTTGCCTTCTAGCTTATTACGCATACTATCAATGGAGCGGGCTAACTTTGCTAATTCAGATTCTCTAACGTCAGGTACAAGGGCTCGTTCCCCGCGACCAATTTGATCAGCATAAGCTGCTAATCGTCGGATAGAAGCCGTCAGCCAATAAGACAGCATAACCGCAGCGATCAAAGAGAGTACAAGTAAACCTAGACCTCTCATCTGGATTTTTTCTCTGGCGGCATCAATATAAGGCTGAACAGACTGATTCGGTTTAGCAACGGTCAACACGCCTAAAATTTTCTCACCATATTTAATTGGTGCAGCAACATGCATCACCGTACTGTATTTATTGTCAGGGTCTGACAGTGTACTCCTTGCACCATACTTACCTTGAAGGGTCAGATAAACGTCATTCCATGTAGAGTAATCCTGCCCGACTGCTATTTTATCCGAATCGTAACGGACTATACCTTGATCATCAGTAATATAAATACGTACCTTGCTGCCTTGTTTCTCAACCGAATAAATCTTTGCCTCATGAATACGACTTAAAAACCTGTCTACACTCTTACCAAAACTATTTTGCTCAAGATGGTTAAATACAAACTTTTCCTCCACGAGTTGGTCAGCAACAAGTTCAGCCAGCAGGTTAGACATATCAACCAAAGATTCTTCAGTTGACTGACGAAAACCCGGTTTCATCTCTGATATCAACACATTAATGAATAGATAAAATGCCACGCCAACAATAAGGAAATAAGCGAGAAATATTCGTAGATTGAGGCTCATGTAAAAAGCCCAACTTTTAAGCTATAACCTAGCCCTCGATGGGTAATCAAAGGATCATTATTAGAATTAACCTCTTTTAACTTAGCGCGTATTGTTTTGATATGCGTATCCACGGCACGTTCAAAGCTGTCTTCAGGAGAGGTCCATACCGCATTCATTAATTGTTCTCGTGAATACACTCGCTCAGGCTGCTTAATAAGTATATGCAAAATACCGTATTCATATGCAGTAAGTTCAAGAACATTTCCGCAGTAGCTTATTTGTCGTTTGTCTTCATCCAATGTAAAACCGCTACTTGGTTTTACATTATGTTGATGATCTTCTCGGTTTCTACGCAGAATCACCTTCACACGGGCAACGAGTTCTCTGAGGCTAAATGGTTTAACAACATAATCATCAGCGCCAATTTCTAGGCCAACAACACGATCAATTTCATCTCCACGAGCAGTAAGGAATATAATTGGCATATCGAAATTTTTCCGTATTGCTTTACACACTTCAAAACCGCTAATGTCCGGCAGACCAACATCAAGAATCACTAAATCAAAGTGTTTTTCACGCAAGCTCTCAAGGCCATTTTTTCCCAGACTTTTCCAAAAAACGTCATAACCTTCAGCCTTAAGTGCATAGGTGACATTATCGGCAATACTAGATTCGTCTTCTACCAACAAAATATTTTTAGACATTACCGTGTATTTCTCATCTTTGTAATTACATTCTCATCTCGGCAGAAGCTGTGCAAGCAACACCATAAAAAATATTATCATAAAAGATTAACAGTGTACTGCCAATAATGAGTAGGCTCGCTATTAACATTATTGCAAGAAATAGGCAGGCAAACACACCCAGAAAAATACACTAAGGTAACGGAGCTTGCCTTTGAGAGACTTTGTCATTTTGAGCGCTTCGCGTAAAGTTAAACGGAAGCGCAGTCTCACCAATATAAGGCGCATCTCAGAAATCGGATAGCAAACAATAGCCTCTTGGTGCCAATTGCTGACATCATATGCTTAATGGTAATGCAGTTTACTAGTCGATTTAGGCTTCACTAATTAAAGGTTTTTGATGGCTGCTTTATTACGACGAGCAGACATTATTTTGTTTCGATAAGAGTTGTTGGTCATGAACTTTTTAATTCTAATGCTAATATTTTTTAACGGCACATATCCTTACTTACTACTCAGAAAACCAATCTTAATGGCTGAGCACGAATTAAGCATATAAAATAGTTTAAGGTTTTGAATACTGCATTAATATCAATGCATCTGCAGCATTCAAGACCTAGTCTTCTTTTCTTTTTAGCTATCCATAGCTTCGCCTGACTTAGGACCAGTTAACTTGTCGACAATCTTTTGTGCAGGCTCCCTTACTTCAGGCGCAATGCCATTCAAATAATTCTCGTTACCTGATTCAATAGCGGCTAATGCTTCCCGCAATGGTCGCCAGCGCATACCAATACCGCTTGTATCAAGAAGTTTTAATGCTTCACTGCCATACCCACTAATAAGCGCCTCATTAAACAGGCTAAGAATATCCCCCCACGACCTTTCATAAAAGCCATCACTCCCCTCAGTGATTAATCGCTCAATAAGTGGCACTGCTTGAAGCCACTGGCCTTGCCTGACCAGAATGGAGGTCAAGGTTTGTAGAATATCAAGACCATCCGGAACTAACATATTCGCTTGTCTGGCAAAACCCAGAGCCTCCAAAGGTTTGCATCGTCGCTCATAGAGAAACAAAGCAAGCGTATTCAGTGCATCAGCATCTTCAGGTAAAATTTCAACTATCTTTCGGTAAGCCTGCTCGGTCTCTACGAAGCGGCTCAAATCCTTAGCTAGTAGACGACTAAGACAGTGCCACGCGTAAGCATACTCAAGCTCAATATCAATTGCCTTCCGATACGCCTGCTCAGCCTCTTCGAAGCGATTCAAATTCTCAGATAGCAGATTACCAAGACAACACCAAGCGTAAGTATCTTCAGGATCAACCCCTGTAGCCTCCCGATAGGCCTGCTCAGCCTCTTCGTAGCGTTTCAACTTTTCAGATAGCAGATTACCAAGACAACACCAAGCGTAAGCATCTTCAGGATCAACCTCAGTAGCCTCCCGATACGCCTGTTCAGCCTCTTCGTAGCGATTCAAGTTATCAGAAAGCAGATTGCCAAGACAAATCCAAGCGTAAGCATCTTCAGGATCAACCGCAGTCGCCTCCCGATACGCCTGCTCAGCCTCTTCGTAGCGTTTCAAGTTATCAGAAAGCAGATTACCTAGACAAACCCTAGCATAAGTATATTCAGGATCAACCGTGGCCGCCTCTCTATACGCTTGTTCAGCCTCTTCGTAGCGATTCAAATTCTCAGAAAGGAGTTGACCAAGGCAATTCCACGCGTAAGCATATTCAGGATTAATATTAATCGCCTTTCGATACGCTTGTTCAGCCTCTTCAAAACGATTTGCATTATCTGACAACAAATTACCAAGAAGACTCCACAAGTAAGCACTTTTAGGGTCACCCTCAATTGCCTTTCGATACGCCTGTTCAGCCTCTTCGAGGCGATTAAGGCGATAGTGAAGCAGGTCACCATAAGATTTTTGCAAGTGAGGGCTTTGATGTCTGCTTATTTGTGCTCGGTAAGCAATATCGATACTTTCAGGCATGACATTTGAAGGTAACTCTCCACGATGAAAATAATCCGCCAAAGCTAAAATAGCAGGCTCATCTAATCGCTTTGATGCCACCACAGCGCCTTCCAAATCATCACTTGCTAACATCCCTCCAATAGCTATCGCATGATAGAGTGACCCGCACGTTTTACCAAAATAGTGATTGTACTTATCCCACTCCTCATCATAAGTACCATTAAGTTCATTCCATTGTGAAATAGATAAGGTAGCTGCAGCATCAGCAACGCTTTGCTTATCTTCCAATAACAATGTTGGCGAGCCTAACAAACGATCACAAAACTGCCGCCGATTAAAGTCGATGCCATCTGTCGGTAGGTTTTCCTCAATGGTGTGGCGAATGGCTTTCAGTCGTGCCAATTGATCAATACGACTTTGAGGTCCGCGCGCTCTATCAGATTTGCTTATTTCCAATATTCGATAGAGTGCATCGGTATCAGTCAAACCATGTATGGCATGATTCTCTAGCCCTGTACGTAAAGAGGTATCATCAATGCTTTGAGCCAAAGCAACCAGATACTCAGCATCACGCTGATTGCACGATCGTTTATCCAGACGGCGGCGCGCATGGCTTTGTAATTCATCAGCACTAAAAAAGATACGTAAAAAACGTACCAGCCAAATAAGGTTATTACGCACCCTTCGGCTAGAACGCATGAGATACCAGATATTAAAAAAACGTTCACTCAGCTGAAATAGAGCACGCTTACCTTCAGAAGGTGCGGTTTTTTCAACAATAGACTGTTGTTCCAAGCGATTAAGCTGAGCTGAGACAGTATTAACGCTCCATTTCAGTCGCTCGGCCAGCTTTTGAGCGCTAATGGGGTCCCAGTGGTTCGCGATAGAATCGACCAGTTGCTGTATTTTTTCTGGAAATTCCTCAAAGCGAGCCTTGTAGAGCGGCGTGACACGATCAAGTAAACCTTCAAGATCACTACGCACATCACTTCCTTCCAAACCATTTGCTAGCACACTATAGAGAAGTGCCGTAGTACGTGGATTACCGCCCGTTAGCGTATGCAGTGTTGTAATGCGGGCTGGGTCTTGTTTTATCAAATCAATAACGGCAGGGGTTTTATTGATCTCTGAAAGTCGAACAAGGGTGTCGTTCATCTCTTTCAGGTTTAAGCCCTTAAGTTCATGAACTTGAAAAAAATCATAAAAGGCAGCGCCGTAATCATAACTAGCCTCCATGGCGTTAGCACTGGCTCCCACAACTAACAGATTGGGGTTGGACTGGAGAACTTCTCTAAGCGCCCAATCTTCATTCTGCAATCGCTTAAAGACTAAATCAATATTGTCGATTAGAAGCAATAAGCGCTTATTGTTTTTACTTGCCTCTTGTAGCAACGCGTTTAATGCGCTATCAGGAGATTGGGATGGGAGAGCTTCGATGACTTTATCAAGCGCTACAGCCAACTCTTTCTCACCTTGTGAGTCGTAGTGATCACCCAATGCATCAAGACAGTTAAGCCAAAAGTCGGCAAGGTTTGCAATATTGTACTGTTCTTCAGGAAAGGTGAGCGGCAACCAAGTTTTACTGAGTTCACCATCCTCTACAACAGCAACTGCCAAGCGATGTAACAATGTTGTTTTACCCATACCACGCAAGCCGAGAAGCAGTCGATGTTGAGGTGCTTGCTCTGGTTTTTCCTTTCGAAGGCCCGTTACAATCTTTTGTAATAGGCCGGTACGCGCCACAAAATTACGCTTTAATTCGTCCGGGCTCAATAGGCCTGGGTTGTAGATAGCCGTACCATGAAGCGCTTCTTCTCTCATTGTGCCACCCTCCTTTTCCAGTATTCTCTAAGCCATTCGAGTTGAAAGTGGTAGCGTCCATCAGTGTTAACCAAATAACCATCCGTTTCTAGTACATCTAGCAAGTAACGTAGTGTTTTACTGCTGTCCATGTTCTCGGTTAACTGTTTGCTGCTGGTTGTTTTTTCGTGTAGTTGTTGCCTTAGCGTGTTTAGCGTGGCACCGCTTTGATCCAAACAAATGGCATTAAGCAGGTGGGTGGCCAAGCTTGCATCGGGCTCGCCTAGCTCATCATGCAAGCGCTGACGCCAATAATCAAAACGACTACGGTGCGCCGGTGTTAACAGAACCTCGAATGCCTCATTCACTGATTCTTTGGTTAATAAGACCTGATCGTCCTCATACTGATCCAACATCTGAGAGAATAGTAATTGAATATAGTAAGGGATTGGCCAGCCAATACGCTGAAGCATATATTCACGTATCTCCTTAGTCAGCGGAATATTTTCACTTTTAGCTAATGCTTGAATGAAACGATCTGCAGACTCAGAATTAAATGCTCCAAGAGGGAATAAATCTAGGTCATTAATGGTATCGCCAAAATCATAACGCGCAGCGACCGTATCTAAACCAATGGAGCCTGCTAATATCCACCGAACATTATCACTATAGAGCTGGCGTTGATTGCGAAACCAATTAAGGAATGTTCTGGCGCGTTCTTTCCCTTCATCTTGTCTAAGTAAGCTGAGAATAAAAAGAGGTAACTCATCAATAGCTATCAGCCAGTTGCCTTTGAGTTCCGAAAGCGCCGCCGTAACCGCTTCACCGATGATTTGCCAATCTGATTCATTGGCTGTATCAAACTCAATGCTACTACCTGCAATTTTGATTCCCTTGATGCACTTAAGGCGCTCACTTATCAGACCCTTAAATTGTTGACCTTTGCTTTTGTGTTCGCCAAGGGCCTTGATCAGTTCGCGCAAGCAACCGATTTCATTATTGCAAGGGGCAACACTGCAATAGATAGCGGCTGAGTCGTGTTCACTAGCCGTTTCACAGAGGCGCAGTAGCAGAGAGGTCTTACCAATTCGGCGAGGTGCTAATAATAGAATGTGATCATTTTTTAATTTCCGCCAGAGACGCGCTTGCTCCAGCTCTCGATCAAAAAAGTTGTCTCCCTTAACTGGGTTTCCCGTCACTATTTGCATTTACATAACCCCTTCTGCCTTTTATTTGAAGCATTCATAATACAACAAATATTTTTTAAAACAATAGTGCTGTAAAAAATACTTGTTGTATTACTCTGAAGGGCAGCAGAGTCAGACCCACTACAACCCTATAATCTAAGGGACAACTTGTCAGATTAATATGATGCCCACCAATTGACACCACATTTGACCAACCGTATTTAGCCGCATAATAGGCGTGTAGATTGTAGAGCGGATAGAAACTCTGGCGAAGC